>UMGN01027623.1_pt1 | contig 12863 bp, 9 predicted proteins | sample 1965281 | NCBI WGS metagenome assembly UMGN01 (sample SAMEA4836073, study PRJEB28245) | human gut metagenome | biome: gut microbiome; material: fecal sample | place: Denmark | collected 2008 | reverse complement strand
AGTCTGTAAATGAGATATTGGATAAAATTGAAGAGGAAAAGAAACTGCTTTTTGATAAAAGTTATATTGAAGAGTTATATTATGAATATCAAAAAGAACAATGTGATGATAGTGAGGACAAAAGAAAACTTGTGTCTGTATTAAAAGATAAAGACATTTTAATTTTGGGACCGGGAAGTACACTCAAATCAGAATCTTCCCAAATTTCGCAGTATATCAAAGAAAAAAAACCATTGTTGTTATCAATCAACTTTATACCAGATGATTTTGATGTTGATTATGTATTCTTAAGTAATCCGCGTCGTTATATTCGTTTGATGCATGCTTTAAAAGAAAAAAGAAATTCAAATGTTGAAATTATCGCAACATCAAATGTAACAAAAGCCAAAGGGAAATTTTCTTATACTTTAAATAATAGTTCATTATTGGATAAGGATGCTGCGGTAATGGATTATTCATTTGTGATGCTTTTAAAAGCTTTAAAAGGCATCGGAATAAATAAAGTGAGCTGTGTCGGATTGGACGGATATAGTGAAGAACAGCCAAATTATGCATCTAAAGATATGGAGTACTGGTTTGCAAAACGAAATGCCGCCCTTTTAAATCAATATGTAACAGAATTTTTGAAGAGTATTGAATCTGAGATGCAGGTTAGCTTTATTACTACTACATTTTATAGGGAAAAAGAATAATGAAGAAATATGATATTGCAGTGTTTGATGTAGATGGAACTCTTTTAGATACGACAGAAGGAGTTTTGGCAGCTGTTATTTACACTATAAAAAAATATAATTTACCAACCTTATCAGAAGAACAGCTTAAAACATTTATAGGACCTCCTGTACAAGATTCTTTTCAAAAATATTATCAATTAGGAAATAGGGAAAATCAAAAGTTAGCAGAATGTTTCCGGGATAGATATAAAACTTTTGATTTATTAAAAGCGGTTCCTTATTCAGGCATCTTCAAAACAATGGATATTTTATATCAAAATAACATTAAAATAGCAGTTGCTACTTATAAACGTCAAGATTATGCGATTAAATTGTTAAAGCATTTTGGATTTGATAAATATACGAATGTTATGTACGGTGCTGATAATTTTAATAAACTTAAAAAAAAGGATATTATTATTAAATGTATGGAGGATTTAGGTGTTACTGATTATACCAGAGCGGTCATGATTGGGGATACGGATAACGATGCAATCGGTGCGGATAAAATAGGTATGAACTTTTTAGGAGTTATTTATGGATTCGGATTTAAAAATCCGAATGATGTAAAACAATATCCCTCAATCGGAAGTGTAGATAATGCAGAAGATATTTCAGCTTATTTTGTATAAATAAATCTTTTGATATTTAATGGAGAGAATGAAAGATATGAAAAAAGTAATTGTTACAGGTGCTACCGGAATGGTTGGCGCTACTATGATTGAACAGATGCTTGCTGATGGCATAGAAGTAACAGGAATTATCAGACCATCATCAGCTAAAACAAGAAACTTAGTAGAAAATGAAAATTTTCATGTGATCGAGTGTGATATTGATAATCTACTTAGTTTGAAAAAGGTTTTGTCAAAAGATTATGATACGTTTTATCACTTTGCATGGAACGGAACATATGGTGCAAGTAGAGAGGATATTCGTTTGCAAGTGTGTAATGTAAAAGATACATTAGATGCTATTGAATTAGCACATTTTGTTGGATGTAAAGCATTTATTGGAGCAGGTTCCCAAGCTGAGTTTGGACATGTCCAGGGAGTAATTTCGGACGAACTGCCTAAAAATCCAGTAACAGGATATGGGATTGCAAAATTAGATGCCTGCAGAATGGGAAAGCTACTTTGTGAACAATACGGTATCCGGCATAATTGGGGACGTATTGTCAGTACATATGGACCAAGAGATAATTATTACACCATGGTGATGTCCAGTATTATCCGTATGTTGAATGGTGAGCGAATGCAATTCACTAAGGGAGATCAAATTTGGGACTATTTGTATGGTGGTGATTGTTCTCGTGCGTTTTATTTGATTGGAAAATATGGGAAACATGGGAAAGCATACACAATCGGATCTGGCGAGACAAAGCGGTTAAAAGATTATATTCAGATTATTCGGAACATAATCAATCCAGAACTCGAAATTGGTATTGGCGAATTAGAGTATTATCCAAATCAAGTGATGCATTTAGAAGCTGATATAACAGAACTTACGAATGATACTAGCTTTAAACCGACAACTTCTTTTGAAGAAGGAATTCAAAAAACAATAGCATGGTATAGGAGCAACAGCAATGCGTAAACATATTTCAGTTATGACACCTTGTTATAACGAAGAAGATAATATTTTAAATTTGTATAGAGAAGTAAAACAACAATTTAAAAATTTACCTCAATATACATATGAACATATTTTTATCGACAATTTTTCTACTGACAAATCACGTGATATTTTACGTGACTTAGCACAAAAAGATAAAAATGTGAAAGTCATTTTAAACGCCCGCAATTTTGGACCAAATCGATCAGGAAGCTATGGAATGCTTCAGGCAACAGGAGATGCTTTAATCTGTATCGTATGTGACTTACAAGATCCACCGGAAATGATTCCCCAATTTCTTCAAAAATGGGAAGAAGGATATAAAGTTGTTCTGGGGCAAAAATTAAAAAGTAAAGAAAATCCAATTATGTTTCAAGTAAGAAAACTTTATTATCGAATCATTAACTGGTTATCAGAAACACCACAATATGAGGGTGTAACAGGATATGGATTATTTGATAAAGAATTCTTGGATACCATGCGTTGGATGGATGATCCGGATCCCTATATCCGCGGACTGGTTCCAGATCTTGGATATAAAACTTATCTGTTGGAATATACTCAAAATAAACGAGAATATGGAAAATCCAGTTACAATTTTAATAGTTATTTTGATTTTGCTATTACCGGTGTGACTCATGTGTCTAAAAAACCTTTGCGGGTTGCAACGATGATAGGAATGGGAATGTCCGGTATTAGTTTTCTTTTAGCCATTGTATATTTACTTATGAAATTGATTAAATGGGATTCTTTCTCTATGGGAACTGCCCCTGTTTTAATTGGGATGTTTTTATTGGCATCGGTGCAATTAGCTTTCATTGGAGTAATAGGGGAGTATATTGGTGCTATTTTAACACGAGTAACCAAAAGACCTATGGTAGTTGAAGAGGAAAGAATTAATTTTGAAGATGATTCTAAAAATAGTAATTGTTAGTCATGAGGAGGAAGAATATGCGAGTGAAAATTTCGGATTGGATTGCTGAATTCCTTGTAGAACAGGGAATCCGCCATAATTTTACCGTTCCGGGCGGAGGAGCAATGCACTTAAATGTATCATTTGGACATCAAAAAGGATTAGAAAATATTTTTGTTCAACATGAGCAGAGTGCAGCAATTGCTGCGGAGGGATATTACCGGGCTACAAATGAAATGCCGCTTGTCTGCTGTACCACCGGTCCGGGTGGAACTAACACATTGACAGGGGTATTAGGTGCTTGGCTTGACAGTATTCCTATGTTGATCATAAGCGGACAGGTTCGTTATGCTACAACTGCCCGCGCAGCGGGGATACCTGTCCGTGCAATGGGCGATCAGGAATTCGATATTACGCCTATGGTTGCACATATGACAAAATATGCAGAGATGATCATTGATCCGCAAACTGTAAAATATCATATTGAAAAAGCATTATATTTAGCAACCCATGGGAGACCTGGACCGGTATGGTTGGATGTTCCGCTAGACATTCAGGGAGGATATATAGATACAGAAGAATTTATTTCTTTTGATCCGAAAGAAACAGAACAGGAATTACCTCCGAAAGCAACAGATGAGCAGATACAGGTCATTATTGAAAAAGTGAAGACTGCAAAACGTCCTGTACTGATTTTCGGAAATGGTATTCATATTGCAGATTGTGTGGATTTAGCAAGAAAAGTTGCAGAAAAACTAAAAGTTCCTGTAACTGTTGCATATGATTCGACAGATCTGATGCCTACGGAAAATCAATTCTACGTTGGACAGGGAGGATTACTTGGAGACAGAGCTGGAAACTGGGCAATTCAGAATGCAGATTTGGTTCTTTCTATTGGATGTCGCTTGAGTTGCAGACAAGTTGGATACAATGTACATAGTTGGGCAAGAGAAGCTTTTGTTATTATGGTTGATATTGATAAATATGAATTGCAGAAGCCAAGTATCCATGTAGAAATGCCGATTCAAGCCGATGCAAAAGACTTTTTAGAAAAATTAGATGAATCATTATCTAATGATTTGGAACCTCATAAAGAATGGCTTGATATTTGTCAAAATTGGAAGAAAAAATATCCAGTTGTAACTGAAAAACATTATGCAGGAAGTGATTTAGTCAATGCGTATTGTTTTTTAAATGAAATCAGTCATAGAGTTGCGAATGATCAGTTGATCGTACTTGGGAATGGAACAGTGGAGGCGTGTATCCATGCGATTTATATAAAGGAGCATACAAGGCTGATATCCAATAGTGGCGCTGCAAGTATGGGATATGATCTCCCGGCGGCAATTGGTGCATGCTTTGCTACGGGAAAAAAGAATACGATTTGTCTTACTGGTGATGGCAGTATTCAGATGAATTTGCAGGAATTACAAACTATTGTTTTCCATAAACTTCCGATCAAAATTTTTGTTGTAAATAATCAGGGATACCACTCTATGCGACAGACAGAGGGAAATCTTTTTCCTGAATATACGAAGATTGGTGTGGGACCGGAAAGCGGCGATTTAAGCTTTCCGGATATGAAAAAGATTGCAAATGCATATGGTATTCCATACTGTTCAGCAGCAAACAATCAAGAGTTGGGATCCGCTATCGAAAAAATGCTTCATACAGAAGGATATGCGATGTGTGAGGTCTTTGCAACAACAGAACAGAAATTTGAACCAAAGAGTGCAACAAAACGTTTGGAAGATGGTACTCTTGTCAGTCCACCATTGGAAGATTTAGCTCCATTCTTACCAAGAGAAGAGTTGGAAAAGATTATGATCATTCCTATGTGGGAAGAACAAAATTAGATATTTAAAATGATGCATAATCTTTAATATACGCGTGCAAATGTATTATGGTCATATATACATTTGCACGTTATTTAGACTATTAATAGCAGAAAGATTGGAGAAACTAAATGAAATGTAATATTAGCAAGCTTAGTAAGCAAATGATTTATCTTATAATCAGTGTATGTTTCGCATTTGCTACTATATTGATTATAACTCCTAATATATATATGACAGGGCTTTCTAGTGTATTTATTAAGAAATCCTCATTGCTGTTTATGATCTTCATGACAGCAGTATTTTTAATTATTATTAATTTTTGGTCAGATAAGACAATATCTACAATGAAAAATTCAAAACGAGAGTCTAATCTAGAACTATGTAGAGTTTTGTGTATGCTATTGATTATTGCTCATCACGCGATTGTTCACGGAGGAATTTTGAACATTGAAGGAATTTCGACAAACAAGATGATGTCATTATTTCTTATTCCGGCAGGGAAAATAGCTTTTGATTGCTTTATTGCACTTAGCTGTTGGTTTTTAATTGATCAAAAATTCAAAATGAATAAATTTTTGTTAATTTGGAGTGAGGTTCTTTTTTATTCTGTTTCTTTTACAATAGTAGCATATTTTATGGGAGCACAATTAACATGGAGAAATTGGTTTAGTATATTTTTACCTATATCTGGAAATTCCCATGGATTTGCTGCTTCTTACCTTGCTTTTTATCTATTGCTTCCGTTTCTAAAAAGAATGACTCAGAATTTGACGAAATTTCAAGCGCGTATCCTATTGTTATTGTTATTTTATTTTGAAGTATGTACAAAAATTATTGGATATTTTGCTCAATATACACAACCGATGGCAAGTGAACTATTCGTTTTCATTTTGATCTATGTACTGATTTTTAATTTGAAAAAATGGCCAATTAAATTGATAGAAAAAAAATGGATGACGTTTGGGATTTTTAGTCTGATTTGGATTTTGATTTGGATTTCTTGGTATTATAATATAACACTTCCAGGTAATCAATTTAGTCAATTTATGATTACTATTATGGGAGATGAATCATCTATTACAAATATTATTGCAGGTATTGCGCTTTTTTTCTTTTTTAAAAATATGAAAATTAATAAAATGCCATTAATTAACGGATTAGCAGCAGGAACTTTTGGAATTTTATTAATTCATGATCATAATTTTTTTAGATATAATTTTTGGCCACAAATTATAAAAACACAAAATTGGTTTGACAGCAATTATTATTTGATATTGCTTTTGATATTTGTGATTTGGACATATCTTACAGGTTTTTTGATTGATTACAGTAGAAAAAAGTTTTTTGAAACACCGTTGTTAAATTCGAAGAAATTTCAATTGATTTGTTTGAAATATGATAAAAAAATGGATTGAAATGATGTATGTAAAATTTAGTGGGGAATTTAATATGAATATATCTCAGAAGAAAAAATATCAGATATTTGTGTGGATAACAATTAGCATTAATATTGTTTTTTGGGGTGTCGCAATGATAACTCGCGGAAATACACTTGATTTATATTTTAGCTGTGATCCTACAAATTCATATATGGATTATTTTAATATGTTATCAAATATAGAGGGATTGGATCCCTATTATGCAAATGCAAATTACCCAGCATTAGCATTTGTAGTGTGGAGGATTCTGTATAGAATGGTTCCTTGGAATGCTTTAAATATTGATGGCTTCTTTTTGCGGGATGCAATGGCTGCGCAATTAGGATTTATTCTTTTTAATATTACTTGTATTCTTTTGCTATGGGAAATAATTAAATTCTATTCAAAAGATACAGGAATTTATACATTGTTACTTCCGGTAAGTATAATTTTTTCAGGACCAGTACTTTTTACTATTGAACGTGGAAATATTATAATTTTAGCATTTCTTTTTTCTTTTTTGTTTATAGTTTTTTATGATTCAGAAAAAAAACAGATAAGATATTTTGCTTATTTTTGTTTGGCGATTGCAGCAGGGATAAAAATGTATCCCGCTCTACTAGGTATGCTAGTTCTTTCAAAAAAGAGGTACAAAGAAAGTGTATTTTTAGTAATATTAGGGATTGTTACATTTGTGGTTCCCTTTTTTGCATTTGATGGTATAGATTCATTTTTAACTATGCTTAATGGAATTTCTATTTCCTCGTCAGATGGACTGGCATTGGGGTTTGGATTTAATTTCAGTTTTGGTAATTTAATTCGAACTTTATATGGATTAACTGGAGAGTATATTGAAGAGGTTTCATCAATTATTTATCTTATCCCATTTTTGGTTTGCATCTTAATATATTTATTGAATACAGATATCTGGAAAAAAGTATTTGCTTTGATAATATTTATGATTTGGATACCAAGTTTCAGCTATACTTATGTACTGATTTTTATGATTATTCCATTGGTGTTGTTTTTAAAGACTGAAAAAAAGAGAAATGACTATTTATATGCTGTATTTTTTGCTGTTATCATGGGAACTTGGTGTTTGCCTAAATTAAATCAAGTAAATTTTTTAAAGGGTGAAGAATTTAAATTTTATTTGACATATGGAACAATTTTAGTGAATATTGTAATTGCCTTATTTAGTTTGTTATTAATAATGGATGGAGTTTATAATATATTCCAAAGAAAAAAGGGGGAAAATAAACAAGATAATGAAAAAAATCGAAAGATTCCTCATAAATGATCAAAACATTGAACGTGACAGTTTTCTATGGAACATGATTGGAAGCATGCTTGTGGCATTTCAATCGGTTATCATGTTAATGATTTTAACAAGAGTCTTGGGACTTGTAGACGCGGGGGTTTTTACAATAGCTTTTGCGAATGCTAATCTGTTTCTGAACATTGGAAAATACGGAATGCGTAATTTTCAGGTATCCGATGTAAAAAGACAATTTTCTTTTGCTGATTACAAGACTTCAAGGATCATTACGGTTTTAGCAATGCTTCTGGTCTCAGTTGGATATACGTTATATACAGCATATGAAAACACTTATTCTATTGAAAAAACGCAAATCATAATCTGGATGTGTCTTTTCAAAATAGTTGATGCAATAGAAGATGTATATCATGGCTATTATCAACAAGAAAATCGTTTGGATATTGCTTCAAAATGTCTTGCACTGCGTATGTTTAGTACAATTTTGGTGTTCAGCTTAGGACTTATATGTTTTAAAAATCAGTTGACGGCATTAATTATTTCAACTATTTTAACTACCTTTCTTTTTTTGATTTTTACAAAATGGACTATTGGTGAATTTCATAGTTCATTTGTAAAATATAATAAAGAAAATGTGATACTACTTTTGAAATTGTGTTTTCCATTATTTGCGGGAGCATTTCTTTCGTTTTATATCGGTAATGCTCCGAAATATGCAATTGATGCAACCTTATCTGATGATTTACAAGCTTGCTATGGTTTTATTGCAATGCCTGTATTTGTAATTGGATTACTAAATAGTTTTATTTTTAATCCGATGCTTTATAAATTGACTCGATTATGGAATTCGGGAAAAGTAAAAAAATTCGTTATTCAGACAATACTTCAATCAGGAATTGTTTTTCTGATTACGATAATCTGTATTGAGGGAGCTTATCTGCTAGGAATTCCGGTTCTTTCATGGTTGTATAATACAGATTTATCTCCCTATAAGACAGAACTTTTGATTTTATTATTAGGCGGTGGATTTTTAGGATTTTCAGGACTTTTGAGTGCATTTATTACTATAATTCGATGTCAAAAATGGATTATGTGGGGCTATCTTTTCATTGCAATTTTAGCCTTTATATTTTCAAACCCGATTGTAAAAATGTATAGAATGTTGGGTGCAGCTATATTGTACACTGCATTAATGGGAGGACTGTGCGTTATCTTTGTTTTTTTGTTTCTGTGCGGAATTTTAAAATATAAAAGTAGATAAAATCTTTTTTATATTCCGAATAGTGAAGAAAAGTTTGAGAATAACATCGTTACTAAAAATTAACAAAGTTCTTTTGAAGTAACATTATTTGTGGAAATAAGAATTAAAAAAATCGCTGTGATTTATTCAATATGGATGGTCACAGTGATTTTTATTTGCGAATTATTAAGCACTAAAAATTTCAAATTAACACTTGATCTAAGCAATAAAAAGTTACAATATGAAGTGTGAGTATGCTATTATAAGTATTATGATACATTTATATCGGAGCAGAATAAAACACATAAAACTTTTATCAAAAAGGAGGGAAGCCCATTGCATCAAAACAAAAAGAAACTTCCAATTGGAATTGATAATTTTGAAAAGTTACGATTGAATGATTTTTACTATGTAGATAAAACAGGTTTAATTAAAGAATTACTGAACAACTGGGGAGAAGTGAATTTGTTCACACGCCCGAGGCGATTTGGAAAATCATTGAATATGAGTATGCTGGAAAATTTCTTTTCAATCGAAAAAAATCAGGATATATTTCATGGATTAAAGATTGCAAAAGAGACAACAATATGCGAAGAATACATGGGAAAATATCCGGTGATTTCGATTTCTTTAAAAAGTGTAAATGCAGCTTCTTTTGAGAGTGCCTTTCAACTGACTGCGCAGATTATTGCGGAAGCAGCCGAAAAGGTGCAGTTTCTTATGGAAAGTGAACAGCTTACAGAGTACAACAGAAATGAATATCAAAAGTTATTGGAAGATATGAGTGAAGCAGAGTTGTTTGGAAGTTTGAAAAAATTGACGCGTCTGCTTTCCAGACATTATGATATGCCTGTGATTTTATTGATCGACGAGTATGACGTGCCATTGGCTAAAGCGTATGAAAATGGTTATTATGAGCAAATGGTTTTTTTGATTCGTAATTTATTTGATCAGGTGTTGAAAGGAAATGAAAATTTAAAGTTTGCCGTGTTGACCGGATGTATGCGTATTTCCAAAGAAAGCATCTTTACAGGATTGAACAATTTGCGGGTGCTGTCTGTTTCCGATGTTGAATTTGATGAATACTTTGGTTTTACAGATGAAGAGGTACAAGAACTTCTTTCTTATTATAGATGTACTGATAAATACCATGTAATAAAAGAATGGTATGATGGTTATAGATTTGGAAATGTGGATGTATATTGTCCATGGGATGTTGTTTGTTATTGTGCCAAATTGAGGGAGGATAAAAATGCACAGCCGGAAAATTACTGGATCAATACAAGCAGTAATGATGTCGTAAGAAAGTTTATACAGAGAGCTGAAAATAACACGGTCAAACGAGAAATCGAACAGTTAACAGAGGGGGAAGTGATCGTAAAAGAAATCCATCCGGAATTAACTTATCAAAATATGTATCAGTCTATGGAAAATATTTGGAGCGTGCTGTTTACAACAGGTTATCTGACCCAGCGGGATAAAAGGGATGGAGATTGTTATAAATTGGCAATACCGAATAAAGAAATCGGTGCAATTTTTGCAACGCAGATTATGGAATATTTTAAAGAGAATATTCAAAAAGACGGGATACTTCTACAACGTTTTTGTGCGGCGTTGGAGCAGGGAGATGCAATGACTGTTGAATCCTGCTTTGAGGAATATTTGAAAAAAACGATCAGTATTCGGGACACTTACATTAAAAATGGTATGAAAGAAAATTTTTACCATGGTATTCTTCTTGGAATTTTGGGTGTTAAAGATCAGTGGATTGTCGAGTCGAATAAAGAGATGGGAGAGGGATACGGTGATATTGTAATTGAAACGGAAAATGGAGAGACTGGGATTATTATTGAAATAAAATATGCCCGGGATGGAAAATTGGATTTTGCATGTGAAAGAGCAATAGAACAGATTTCGGTCAAGAAGTATGATGAGAGATTTAAGGAGAACGGAATCCGGAAAATATTGAAATATGGAATTGCGTGTTATAAGAAACAATGTAAGGTTCAAGTTGAAAGGTAAAGCTTATTTTTATGAGAGAAATGCCGTTCCTGACGTCGGTGCACACTGACGCCGGGAACGGCACTTTTTTGCTTACATTATCTTTTGTAAATTTTCCCCCTCTCATTTTGGAAAATCCGGTAAAATAACAACAGTCCAGCCTCGCTGTGTATAGTGATAAAAATTATTGAAAACCATAAGGATCCTCCTGCGAAATCTTAATTATAATATATATGTATATGCGGAAAGTTTCATCTTTATCATAAAAAATCAGCCGGATCTCATTGTATGTATTGGGTACAGGGATGTTATACTGGAATGCAAAAACAGGAGTGTGAAAAAATGAAAAGGGAAGAGTTAAAATTTGAAGATTGGGGAGCAATCTGGCTGAATTACAAGAAAGAGTTTGTAAAGGAATCCACATATGCGAATTATCTGACGGCGATGGCGAACCACATTATTCCGGCATTTCAGGGAATGAAAATCGAAGAAATCTCAAATCGGGTCATTCAAAAAACAATACTGATGTGGTCGAAATCCGGTCGAAGAAACCAGTGCGGAGGACTGGCAGTAAAGACGATCAAGGATATGGTTGTGATTTTAAAAATGTGCCTGAAAGATTATGAAGAGTTTTACGAATTGGACAGCAAAAGCAGAACGGTGAAATATCCGGTACAAAACAGAAGTAATGAGATTGAAGTGTGGTCAAGAGAACAGCAGGATTTTGTGATGCGGCTGATCCGGGAAAATCTTGGGAATGAAACACTGGGATATGCGATTTCGTTATGTACGGGAATACGGATCGGAGAACTGTGCGCGCTTCAATGGAATGATATTGATCTGCAGAACCGGATGATTCGGATCAACAAGACGTTGCAGCGTATTTATCTGAAAACAGATGCGGGAAGAGGGATTTCCAAGGTGATCATCACGTCTCCAAAATCAGAAAAGTCAATACGGGAAGTGCCGATCTCAAATATTCTGTTTGGATTGTTTTCCGAGATCGGAGAAAAAAGAGGGGATTGTTATGTGTTGACGGGAAAAGATACCTATATCGAACCGAGGTTGTATCGAAAGCATTACCGGGATTTTATGGAACGTTATCAGGTGAAACCAATCAAATTTCATGCGCTGCGGCATACGTTTGCAACAAGGTGTATTGAGAATGGAGCAGATTATAAAATAGTGAGTGAACTTTTAGGGCATGCTTCGGTAAACCTGACGTTGAATTTATATGTACATCCAAATCTGGAAGATAAGCGGCGATGTGTTGATTTGATTTGTTGAAGCAGAAAACATTTTATGTTATGATAGATATGTTTGACAAGTAGTGTCAGTATGCAATGGATTGTTTTCCCATTTATACGCTGACGCTGCAGAAAGTGGAAAGGTAAAAGTACACGAGGAGGAACGAATGCAGAAAATGTGGGAATATAAACGAATCGGAAAAAGCATGGTATGTCTGTTGGCAGCAGGTGCGTTGACATTTTCAAATATCAATATTGTTATGGCGGCGGATCCGCAGGCTGTGGCGGAAAAGACAGAAGATGAAAAAGCGCCGAAAGGAATTTTGGGAAATGGAACAAATGGGATTTCCATTGATATTCATGGAACGGTTTATAAGAATTACGCCAAGAAGTCTTATGGAAGCTATGCGTATGGACCGGAGGGATGTGCCTGGTTTGCATCAGCACGGGCTAGTGAGCTGACGGGGAACGATACACCGATCTTTGACGGGATGAATTGGTATCATACATGGTATGACAATTATGGGTATACGCGTGGTCAGAAACCGCATGCGAAAGCATTGGCATGTTATACGGGGCATGTAGCTGTTGTGGAACAGGTCGACG
>UMGN01029274.1_pt1 | contig 13449 bp, 8 predicted proteins | sample 1965281 | NCBI WGS metagenome assembly UMGN01 (sample SAMEA4836073, study PRJEB28245) | human gut metagenome | biome: gut microbiome; material: fecal sample | place: Denmark | collected 2008 | reverse complement strand
ACGAGCAACGGACAGGGACGCGCCTACGAATATGCATGGATGCAGGCATTATACGGCAAACTGCGGAAAGTCAGAAAGACCCGGATGACCGGCAATTCCAGTCTTGCGGTGAACAAAAAAGCGTGGTCGGAGATGGATGAAGCGATGCGGAAAAGTTTTCGGACTTCTGCGAATGCCGCGGTGGAAGCTGTTCTTGCGATGGAACCGAAACTTTCGGAAAACAGCGGAGACGAGCTGATCCTGGAGTTCCAGAAAGACGAGGCGGGCATGAAAGGCGATGTCCGGGATATTGTCGCGAAGCGCCCGAAGATCGGCTGGGAAGTCGGATTCAGCATCAAACATAATCACGATGCGGTGAAGCACAGCCGCCTCAGTTACAAGCTGGATTTCGGGGAAGAATGGTTTCAGATTCCTTGCAGCAGTCAATATTGGAATGTGGTGGATCCCATTTTCACGATGTTGAAAGAGGAAAAGAAAAATCAGGCAAAATGGTCTGAAATCGGAGACAAAGGTCTGAAAGTCTATCAGCCGCTTCTGCGTGCATTTATGGATGAAGTGGAACGGGCGTATGCGAAAGATGCGGACGTTCCGCGGAAGATGGTGGAGTATCTTGTGGGCGTAAAGGATTATTATAAGATCGTCAGTAAAGACAAGCAAAGGCTCACAGTTATCCATACGTTCAATATGCACAAAACATTGAATCAGGAGACTCCGGACTGTGCCAAGGTTCAGGTGGTTCCGAAGGTGGAATGGCCGACAAAGATGCTCGGTCTTCAATTCCGGAATGGCAGCAAGAACACGCTGGAAATGCATTTGGATAAAGGGTGGAAGCTGAGTTTCCGGATCCACAATGCCAGATCCGCGGTGGAACCGAGTCTGAAATTTGACGTACAGTTTCTCCAGATGCCGGAGTCGGTGCTGAATCTGGAATGTCGTTGGAAATGAAACCGTGTTAAAAAAAGCAGAAGACATATCATTTTATGGTTGTCATCTGCTTTTTCTTATGTTATCATAAACGAAAGTTAGCTAAGACTAACTTAGAAGCGATAAAGTAGGAGGAGAGAAATGGAAGAAATATATATTATTTACTGGTCTCAGACAGGGAATACGCAGACGATGGCGGAGGCAATCGGAAAAGGTGTGGAAAAGGCAGGAAAGACGGCGCAAGTACTTTCGGTAGAGGATGCAGCGTTAGATGTTTTAAAACAGGCACCTTGCTTTGCGCTTGGATGCCCGGCGATGGGGGCAGAGGTTTTGGAAGAAGAGGAGATGGAACCATTTGTTTCGGAAGTAGAGAAGTTTGCCGAGGGTAAGACGATCGCACTTTTTGGTTCTTATGGATGGGGAGATGGAGAGTGGATGCGTGATTGGGAAGAAAGAATGGCAAATGTCGGAGCGGTTATCTGGCATGGAGAAGGGCTGATCTGTTGTGAAGAGCCGGATGAAGATATGTTGATGGAATGCGAAAAGCTTGGGGAAGAACTTGGCGGACTGTAACTATGAGAATCAAGAGTATGGAAGAAAAATTAATCGCACATTGTGCGCCTACATTAGCCGGAATGAAGAGCGCCGGGCTGTTCAGTTATTTCTATAAAGAGGAAGAAAAGGTAAGAGAAGAACTCGATCAGATCAATGAGCTTTTGAATCCGCGCGGTTTGTACGTGGACGCATTGGTATGGCGTGAAAAATCCGTGTTGATTTATGCGTATCGCCCTCTCATGCTGCGATATGACTGGGAAGATACGACAGCGAGGAAAATTTTAAAAGATTATGGATACCCATGTGGAGAAGCAACGGAGATTACAGACTGTATTCGATTTTTACGAAAACGTGTATGTGAATGCGCCTGCTTTCCGCATGAGATCGGAATTTTTCTCGGTTATCCGCCGGAAGATGTAAAAGGTTTTATAGAGAACGGCGGACAGAACTGCAAAAGCTGCGGTTTATGGAAAGTATATTGTGAGGAAGAAAAAAAGTCTGTAATGTTTCAGCGATTCCGAAAATGTACAGAAGTGTATCAAAAAGTGTTTCAGAACGGCAGAACCATTGCACAGATGACTGTTATGGGCGGCTCAGGCGGAAATTTCCGCCCGGCTTCCGCCACTTTTTTCTTTTGTGACTAAGATCTGTTTTTCGATGCGTGTTTTGAGTTCTCCCACATGGGAAATGATGCCGACAAGGCGGTTTCCGTCCGTGAGGTTGGAGAGCGCTTTCATCGCCTGCTCCAAGGATTCTTCGTCGAGGGAGCCGAAGCCCTCGTCTACGAACATCGTATCCAAGCGGATACCGCCGGCGGAGGACTGGATCTCATCGGACAGTCCAAGCGCCAGAGAAAGTGAGGCTTTGAACGATTCTCCGCCGGAAAGTGTGCGGACGCTCCGTTCCGTGCCGTTGTAGTGGTCGATGACGTTGAGATCCAGACCGCTCTGGGTTTTATTGTTGCCCGCTTCCCGGCGGCGTTTCAATTCGTATTGCCCGTCGGACATGATCATGAGCCGCGTGTTGGCACGGGCGATGATCTTGTCGAAAAATGTCATCTGAATGTAAGTTTCCAGCATGATCTTTTCTTTTCCGGCAAGGGAACCGTTGGCGGTGTTGGAAAGCGCCTTGACCCATGTGTAATTTTCTTCCAGCTCGATCAGTTGCTTCGATTTCCGGGAAATGTTCTCCAGAATGGTGCCGTTCGTGGAAATACGCACATTTGCCTGATCGCGCTGTGTCTCGGTTTCTTCCTTTTGAGAATGGAGCGCACGAAGTGTTTCGTTTTCCGATTCAGGATCGATCTCGGGCAATTGTTCGTACTGTGCTTTTTGTTGATCCAGAATGGAATGGAGACGGACGATCGTTTTCGCCTGTTCATTCTCTTCGTTTTGCGCCTGTTCTAATTTCTGTTTCATAGCGCGGCACTGTTCTTCCAGTTGATCCAGTTTTAGAAGCGCGTCATTTTTATTTTCAAAAGACAGTGTCTGAGACAGATTTTGCGTCTGTTCTTCCAAGGCAGCATTTGCCGCTTTGGAGGCTGCGATCCGATTGTCCAGTACGGTAAGTATATTCTGTACGGTCTGCACGGTTTCTTCCGCGTTGGGCAACAAACGATCGACTTCCTGTCTGCGGCGCTGTTTTTCTTTCAACTGATCCAGTTCGGACTGCAGTGCGGGGAGTTTTTCTTTCCAGTCGTTGTAGAACCGGTATGTTTTGGAGTTGAAAGACGGATCGTCAGAAGCAAGATTTAAAAGGGTCTGTACTTGTTCTTTTGTCCCTTCCCACGCTGCCCGCTCCTCGGTAAAAGTCTGTTCCAGCTCCCGGTAAGTACGTTCTGCCTGTTGGAGTCCGGTTTGTTTTTGCTGTAATGTTTGTTGTTTTTGGCGCAGCTCTTTGGCGGCAATGGATTCCGATGCAAAGGAAAGTGCGTTCTGTTGTTTTTGGATTTGCCCGGAAAGCGCTGAAAGTCCGGTCTCGGCGGAAGCTGTTCTTTGCTCCAGTTCGGTAAGTTCTGTACGGAGCCGGTCGAACTGTTCTTCTCTCTCCGGGAGGTTTTGCTCTAACTGCCGGAAGCGTTTGAACCGCTGTTCTTCGTCCGCAAGCCGGGCATCCAGCTCGGATAAACGCTCGGTTTCTTCGGAAACCCATACGGACAGATGCGTTCTTGCGGATTCGATCGTTTCTTCGGGCAGAAGTTCCGAAAGAGAACGTTGGATCGCTGCTTCGGCGGAATCCACCTGTGCTTTGTGAGATGCGCATTGTTTGCTGAGCGACTGCATTGCGGTATTCGTTTCAGCTGCATAGGCGCGGGCTTCTTCGACGTCCTCTTTTGTCGGAGCCTGTGCGGATTTGCATGCAGGATGCGGATGTGTCAGCGAACCGCATACCGGGCAGGGCATGTTGTCTTTTAATGTTTCCGCAAGGATCCCGGCTTGTTCGTTGAGAAATGCCTGATGTTTCTGCTGATAGATTTTATCCGCGCAGGCGGCGGTTTCCGAAGCGCTGAGGTAGGAAGTCTGAAGTTTCTTCAAGGCGGCGGCAAGCGTATCATAATGTGATAATTCGTTCGATAATGCCTGCATGGAATGAATTCTTGTATTTTGCACCGCTTTTTGTGCCGTCAGTTTTTCTTTTTCGGCAGCGGCGGTAAGCAAACGTTCTTTTTCCTGCTTTTCATTTCTGATTTGCTTTTCCAGCCGCCGGAACAGCGCTTTTTTTTCGATTCCTACATTTTGGAATTGGGTAAGTTCCTGCTCTTTTTCCACGAATTGTTTTTGAAGTTCGGACAATTCTTTGTAATGTGGCAACTCGGCTTCCAGCAATGTGATCTCCTGTGTGAGACGATCCCGTTCCGGTTTTTGAGCATCCAATGTTTCCCACGTTTGTTTGGCGTTCTCTTTGTCCGGATACAATGTTTTTAAATGGTTGTATTGGCGGAGGAAAGCGTATAAAAGGTCGCAGTTTGAACGGAGTTCTTTTTGTTCGTTGCTTTTCCGCTCCAGAAGTTCTCCGACCGGGGACAATTCGGTCTGTTCCGCTTTCAGGCAGTCCAGAGTTTGCTTTGCCTGTTCAAATTGTCTGCAATGCTGTTTCTGTTCTGTGTTTAATTGTTCCAACTGGCGGATTTGTTCTCGAAGTAAATTCCGTTTTTGTTCCAGCTCGTCATATCTCGGCAGATCCGCGCGCAGCAGCGTTACCTTTTCTTCCAGTTGAAGCCGTTCGGGTTCTTGATCCTGTGCTTCTTTTAAACGATCGGCAGCTTCTTTTTGAAGAAGCTGATGCCGTTGTAATAACTGTTCGTTTTGTTCCAGTTGTTTGAAAATTTTCTGACGTTCTTCCCATTGTTCCAGCCGACGGTGAACGTCATTTTGTTTTTCATTTAATGCGGTCAATGTCCGGTTCAGAGTTTCTAATTGAAATCGGTCCTGCCCCAGAAGCTGTTCCAGCAGATCCATGACGTCGATCATAGGAAGTTCCCCCGACTTGGCAGCGTTGACTTTCTGTGTAAATGGGGAAGCAGCGTCGCAGAGGATCCCGCCGACATATTGTTCAAGACTGTTACGGGCGGCGGTACATTTGTCATGGAGTGTGCCGGAATGTTGCTTTAATTTTTCCTGCAGTTCATAAAAATGCTTCGTCTGAAACAATTGCCGGAAGATTTTTTTCCGTTCTTCGGTGGAGGCAAGCAAAAGTTTCAGAAAATCTCCCTGTGCGATCATCGCGATCTGGAGAAACTGGCTGCGGTCGATCCCGAGGATCTCTTTGATCTTAGCATCCACTTCTTTTGGCTTGGTGAGGATCGTCCCGTCCGGAAGTGTAAGTTCTGCATCGGCTTTCTGCGTAGTCATCCCCTCCCCGCGTGTTTTCGGGCGGAGATATTCGGGATTGCGCCGCACGGTGTATTGCCGGTCAAAGCAGGTGAAAGTAAGGATCACTTCGGTGGGGGTGTTTTCCGCGGCATATTTGGAGCGGAACATGGACGGCTGCCTCTGGCTTCCGCTTGCTTCCCCGTAAAGCGCATAGGTGATGGCGTCAAAAATTGTTGTCTTTCCGGCGCCGGTATCGCCGGTGATCAGATAAAGTCCGCTTGTTCCGAGCTGATCCAGATCCAGTATGATCCGGTCAGCGTAAGGTCCGAAAGCGGAGATAGTCAGTTGATTTGGTCTCATACGTCCTCCTCCCAGATTGTTTCGATCAGTCCATTCAAAAATGTAGCCTGTTCTTCGTTCAATGGCTGATTGTTTTGTAATTCGTAGAAATCGGAAAAGAGCTGGATTGGCGTCTTTTCTTCCACGGCAAGATCGGCTGTGATCTCAGACGAAGAGCGGGTCCGTTTGTTGTCGTAGTCGAGTTTCATCAGATGATGGTAGATCGCACGGAGTTTTCCGATCGCGTCGGGAATATCTTCCTCATCGGTCAGCGTAATATGGGTATAGTCCTCCTGCCAGGAAGTTCCCTCATAAAAAGAGCGGGCGGTGACAGTGTCATAAGTTCCTTTTAATTCTACAAGATCGTGCAGTGGTTTTAAAGGAACCGTGTGAATATGAAGATTTCCCTTTTCGTATAGTTCGATGACGGTCACCGATTTCTGGTCTTTTGCTTCGGAAAAGGAATATTTCAGCGGCGTGCCGCAGTAGCGGATGCGCGGCGCATCCGCCTGTGTGTCCGCGGAAAGTTCCGTGTCGTGCATCGCGCCTGCCTGTGTATCCGCGGAAAGTTCCGTGTCGTGTGTCGCGTCCGCCTGTTCGTTCGCGGAAGATTCCGCAGCGGTTGTCGGTGCAGTCTGCCCGCAGTTCTGCGGCGTGTGGAGATGTCCGAGAGCAACATAATCAAACGGTGCGAATACGGAAGCGTCGATGTTGTCGGAACCACCGACGGAGATCTCTTCGGATTCGGCGCGGACGGATCCGGTCACAAATTGATGGGTGATCAGAACGTTCCGGTGTGTGTGATCCAGCGGCAGGTGAGAGAGCGCGGTCTGCATGGCATCGGTGTAGGACCGGATCTGCTCCGTTTCCGTTTCATAAAAACGGCGGACATGCGCGGGTTTGATGAACGGCAGCATATAAACGTCGACAACCCCGTATGCATCGTGCAGAGAAACCGGCGTCACCGTACCGTCGTAAACCGGAGACAGATAGATTCCGCTTGCATTCATCAGACGGGAGCCGAAAGCGATCCGTTCCGGGGAGTCATGATTTCCACTGATCACAAATACTTTGAGTCCCAACCGGGAGAGCTGTACAAGAAAATCGTCAAACAGGCGGACGGCTTCCGCAGGCGGAACCGGTTTGTCGTAGACGTCTCCGGCGATCAGAACGGCGTCCGGCGCTTCCGCTGTGATGACCGCTTTGATCTCATTTAAAATATATTCCTGATCTTCCAGCATGGAATAGCCGTTGACACGTTTTCCGAGGTGAAGATCGGAGAGATGGATGAATTTCATATTCAGAAGTTTCCTTTCCGTTCTGCCGGTACAGCAGAGTATTTGCGTCGGTGTACAAGGGGAACGGTCGATGAAGAGGATTAGATTTGCTCTTCATCGACCGTTTTCCCCCTTGTACACCGACGCTACCAAAAGCATACAGCCAAATAATTCTTCACACAATACTTTTTGCGAAAATGTTTTTGTGAAAATCTCGTAAAAACTCTGGAACAAATAAAACAAATTCGGTAAAATAAAAAGATATGGAGGTTGATAAAATGAATAAGAAACAGAAAAAAATGCTTACGCGGATTCTGATCGCGGCAGTGATGATGGTGGTACTGGAATTGCTTCCGACAACGGGAATCCTGCGTTTTGTATTGTACATGATCCCATATCTGGTGATCGGATATGACATTTTACGAAAGGCATTCCGCGGGATTTTGAACCGTCGGATTTTCGATGAGAATTTCCTGATGGTTGTCGCAACGCTGGGGGCGATCGCCGTGGGGCTTGCGGGAACAGGTGATTATACCGAAGCGATCGCGGTGATGCTGTTCTATCAGATCGGAGAATTGTTCCAGAGTTATGCGGTCGGAAAGAGCCGGAAGAATATCAGCGAACTGATGGACATCCGACCGGATTATGCAAATGTGGAACAAGAGGGCGAACTGGTGAGAGTCGATCCCGATGAAGTGGCGGTCGGAACGGAGATCATCGTACAGCCGGGAGAGAAAGTGCCGATCGACGGTATCGTTGTGGACGGATATTCGACGCTGAACACAAGTGCATTGACCGGGGAGAGCCTGCCGCGGGAGATCGTGGAGGGCGAGGAGATCATCAGCGGATGTATCAATATGACCCGTGTTTTGCGTGTGAAGACGACAAAGGAGTTTGGCGAATCTACGGTATCGAAGATTCTGGAACTGGTGGAGAATTCCACATCGCACAAATCCAGATCGGAAGCGTTTATCACGAAATTTGCCAAATATTATACGCCGGTCGTCTGTTACGGCGCATTGGCGCTGGCGCTTTTGCCGCCGCTTGTGAGAATGTTGTTTTTGGGGCTTTCAGCGGACTGGGGAACCTGGGTATACCGTGCCCTGACATTTCTTGTGATCAGCTGCCCGTGCGCGCTGGTCATCAGTATTCCGCTTAGTTTCTTTGCCGGGATCGGCGGCGCGAGCAATGCGGGAATTTTGATCAAAGGATCGAATTACCTGGAAACGCTGGCGAAGACAAAGCTGGTCGTATTTGACAAGACAGGGACGCTCACAAAGGGAGTATTCGAGGTCAACGGGATCCACCACAGCGAACTGGAGAATCAGAAGCTTCTGGAATATGCGGCGTTGGCGGAGAGCGCGTCCTCGCATCCGATCAGTAAGAGTATCCGCCGGGCATACGGACAGGAACTGGATCATTCCCGGGTGCGTGATATTGAAGAAATCAGCGGCAATGGCGTTACGGCGGTCGTGGACGGGATGTTTGTGGCAGCGGGAAACGACAAGCTGATGAAAAAGCTGAACGTGCCTTATATCGAGTGCCGTTCCATCGGAACGATCGTGCATATGGCGATCGACGGAAAATATGCGGGACATATTGTGATCTCGGATATTGAGAAACCACATGCGGCTGAGGCAGTCGCGGAACTGAAAAAGACCGGGATCGAGCGGACGGTGATGCTGACCGGCGACAAACAGCGTGTGGCTGAACAGGTGGCGGCACATCTTGGTATCGATCAGGTATTCAGTGAAATGCTTCCTGCGGATAAGGTGGAGAAGATCGAAGAAATGCTCGCGAAGAAACCGGAGAATCAGAAGCTTGCGTTTGTCGGCGACGGGATCAATGACGCGCCGGTGCTGCGTCGAGCCGATATCGGGATCGCAATGGGGGCGATGGGCTCGGATGCGGCAATCGAGGCGGCAGATATTGTGTTGATGGACGATGAGCCGATGAAGATCGCGAAAGCGATCCGTATTTCGAGAAAATGTCTTCGCATTGTGCATGAAAATATCGTGTTCGCACTTGGGGTAAAGATCCTCTGTCTGATCCTTGGTGCATTCGGCATCGCAAATATGTGGCTTGCGATCTTTGCCGACGTGGGCGTGATGATCCTGGCGGTATTGAATGCGATCCGCGCATTGTTTGTGAAAAAATTATAAATCTCGCATTATAAAGAAACAAAATTTTATTTCAGAGGGAATCAGGTTTTGGGGGCGGAGCCTGAAAAAAGGAGGAAATATATGTTACAGATTCAGCATATATGCAAAGAGTACAGAACCGGAGATCTGGTGCAGAAAGCGCTGGATGACGTCAGTCTGAATCTGCGCGACAACGAGTTTGTGGCGATTCTGGGACCAAGCGGCTCGGGAAAGACGACGCTTTTGAATATCATCGGAGGATTGGATCGCTATGACAGCGGAGACCTGATCATCAACGGCATTTCGACAAAAAAATACAAAGACAGAGACTGGGATTCCTACCGGAACCATACGATCGGATTTGTCTTTCAAAGTTACAACCTGATCCCACACCAGACCGTTCTGGCAAATGTGGAACTGGCGCTGACGATCTCGGGCATCGGGAAAAGTGAGCGGCGGGAGCGCGCGGTCAAGGCGTTGGAAAAGGTAGGGCTCGGAAGCCAGCTCCACAAAAAACCGAACCAGATGTCCGGCGGACAGATGCAGAGGGTGGCGATTGCCCGGGCACTTGTCAACGATCCGGATATCCTGCTTGCCGATGAGCCGACCGGGGCGTTGGACAGCGAGACGAGCATTCAGGTCATGGAACTTTTGCAGGAAGTGGCGAGAGACCGGCTTGTCGTGATGGTCACCCACAATCCGGAACTGGCGGAGGAATATGCAACACGGATCGTCAACTTGAAAGACGGAAAGATCCGCTCGGATACGGATGAATTTATCGTGGATGAAACGATGCTTGCCGAGCCGGAACATCAGAACATGGGAAAATCGTCGATGTCGTTTCTGACGGCATTGTCCTTGAGCTTTAACAATCTGCGGACGAAGAAAGCACGGACGCTTCTGACTTCATTTGCGGGATCGATCGGAATCATCGGGATCGCGGCGATCCTGTCGCTGTCCGCGGGAGTAGACGGATACATTCAGTCGGTGGAGGAAGAGACGCTGTCGGAATATCCGCTCCAGATCCAGAGTACCGGAGTGGACATGACGGCGATGCTGGCGGTCGATCCGACGAACACGAAAGAAGAGGTGGGAGAACAAGACGTCCGTGTGATCGAGATGGTGACGGATATGTTTTCCACGATGGATTCCAATGATCTCGGTTCTCTGAAATCTTATCTGGAAAGCGGAAAAAGCGGGATCGAGTCATACACGAATGCGGTGGAATATTCTTACGGCGTGACGCCGCAGATCTTCCGGCAGGAAGGAGACGGCATCCGGCAGGTACATCCGGACAAATCTTTTTCCGCAATGGGACTGGGCTCGTCAGCAAGTACCAACAGTATGATGTCGGCGATGATGAGTACCAACACCTTTTATGAAATGCCGGAAAACGAGAATCTGTATAAAGAACAATACGACGTGCGTGCGGGGCGCTGGCCGGAAGCCTACAACGAATGCGTCGTCGTACTGACATCCGGCGGCAGTGTCAGCGATATGCTGCTTTATACGATGGGACTGCGGGATTCCAAAGAACTGGATACGATGGTACAGCAGTTCTTAAAGGAGGAGGACGTCGAGACGCCGGAGGAATTGGGCACTTATACATACGATGATTTCCTCGGAAAAGAATTTAAACTGGTCAACAGTTCCGATTATTATGAGTATGATCCGGAATACCAGGTATGGAAAGATAAATCGGATAATCAGACGTATATGAAACAGCTTGTCGCAGACGGCGAGGATATCCGGATCGTCGGCGTGGTACAGCCGGCGGAGGACGCCAACGCATCCGCGCTGACGCCCGGAATCGCATATCCGGCGTCGCTTACAAAGCATGTGGCGGAAAATGCGGAGAAGAGCGAGATCGTAAAACAACAGCTTGCCAATAAAAATACCGACGTCTTCACGAATGAAGAATTCGGAGCAGAGAACGGCAATAAAGCGTTGGATATGAATTCTTTATTTACCGTGAATGAAGACGCGCTGAAAAATGCATTTACCTTTGATGAGAGCGCATTGGCAGGAGGGCTTGGAAATCTGGACTTCTCCGATGCATTTCAGACAGGGGCGGCGTCTCTGGATCTGTCCGGCGCGATCGATTTAAGCGCGGTGGAGATCGATCTTTCCAACCTCCCGCCGTTTGATCTCGGTGAATTGATGTCGGGCATTCAGTTAAATGTGTCTGCCGAGGGAATGGCGGCGACGGCACAGAAGCTGATGGAGGGCTATCAGGCGTATGCGGCAGAGAATCCGCAGGCGGATTATTCGGGACTTGGCGAAGCGTTCCTGAATTATCTGACGACCGACGATGCGAAAGCGATCCTCTCCAAACATATCGGAGAGATCATCAAAAACAGTGGATCTGTCCATGTTTCGGTCGAAAATATGCAGGCGATGCAGCAGGAACTGATGAGCGGCTATCTGGAATATGTCGCCGGAAAAGAAGACGTGGAAAATCAGGCGGACAAATATATGATGGAATATCTGCAGACCGAGGGCGCTTTGCAGATCATGGCAAAATGGTCGGATCAGATTTTTGAGATCGAGGGAGATATTTCAATCCCGTTCGAGCAGTTGGAGATGCTTGCGGCAGATCTGGCAGCAGGCTATCAGGGATATGCGGAAGCGAACGGACTTCCGGATCCATTGAAGATGGATGATCATTTTACCGAATATCTGAACACGGAATCCGGCAAACAGATTTTGACGGAGGGGATCGCAGGGATCGTCGATATGCAGAGTGTGGAGGAACAAGTGACCGCCTCCCTGCAGAATTACATGGGAGAAGTGATGGGAACATTTTCGACGGAAGTCGGTCAGGCATTGCAGACACAGATCACCACCGCGATGCAGCAGATCGCCGCGCAGATCACCGGAAATCTGGAAAGTGTGATGCGTCAGGCGATGACACAGGTCGGAAGCCAGCTGCAGAGCGCGATGGGAAATGCATTGTCGATCAATGCGGATGCATTTGCAGGCGCGTTTGAGATGGGCATGGATGAGGAAGAGTTAAAAGAACTTCTGATGTCCATGGGCACTGCGGAGGAAGCTTCTTATGACGGCAACCTGAAAAAACTGGGATATATCGATTTTGCGGTTCCGAGCGGCATCAACATTTACCCGAAAGATTTTGAGAGCAAGGAACAGGTCGTACAGATCCTTGATGATTACAATCAGAAGATGGAGAAAGCCGGAAAAGAGGAGCAGGTCATCACTTACACCGATACGGTCGGAACATTGATGTCTTCCGTTACCAATATCATCGATATCATCAGTTATGTGCTGATCGCATTTGTGGCAATCTCGCTGATCGTCTCGTCGATCATGATCGGAGTCATCACATATATCAGCGTGCTGGAGCGGAAAAAGGAAATCGGAATCCTGCGCGCGATCGGGGCATCCAAAGGAAATGTGTCTCAGGTATTTAATGCGGAGACATTTATCATCGGACTGTGCGCCGGAGTGATCGGGATCGTGGTGACGCTTCTGCTGTTGATTCCGGGAAATGCGCTGATCCATCATCTGGCAGGAAACAATGATGTGAGCGCGGTACTTCCGGTCGTTCCGGCGATCATTCTGATCTTACTCAGCGTCGTATTGACCCTTTTGGGCGGTTTGATCCCGTCGCGGACAGCGGCGAAGAGCGATCCGGTGACAGCGCTGCGGACAGAGTAAAACGCAGCGAGCGGTAATATGTTTTATACAGAGGAAAGAGGAGTGGGGAAAATGGAGGACTATGTTCCGGAAATCGTCAGGCTGATCAAGGAGTCGGCGGAGATCGAATTCCGTGAGTCCGGATTTTCATATGAACGTTTTGTGCAGCATATGCGGTGTCTGATCGCTCGTGCAGAGAAAAAAGAAGCATATCAGGGGACGGGCGAGCGCTGGGCAAAGGAGATCAAAAAGGATTATCCGGAAGCATTTGAGGTCGCGCAGGAGGTGCGGAGCTATCTTAGAAAGAAAACGAACTATCGGATCTCCGATGAGGAAACGGCATACGTTGCGATCCATATCCAGCGGCTGATCGACAGAGGGGAAAAACGAAAATGAATTGGGATCCGTTGTAGATGAGAAAATCCCCAAAATCCCGGGATGTTAAAATTCGTTGCTTGTAATTTTTCTCTTTTTTGTATACCATCAGTGTGCAAGGAGAGCGTAGCTTTCTTTGCTCACCGGTGGCAGGAACTGTGTATCGGAGCAGAAAGATACTTCCGGTACTGTATTTTTAAGTGAGAGGAAGAGAAGATATGATCAACGATAATATAAGAAAATACCGGAAAGAAAAAGGGATCAGTCAGGAAGAAATGGCGGTGCGGCTTCATGTGGTGCGCCAGACGGTCTCGAAGTGGGAGAATGGAGTTTCCCAAACAAAAGGATATTAAGAAATAACCTGTGTTT
>UMGN01010849.1_pt1 | contig 13671 bp, 10 predicted proteins | sample 1965281 | NCBI WGS metagenome assembly UMGN01 (sample SAMEA4836073, study PRJEB28245) | human gut metagenome | biome: gut microbiome; material: fecal sample | place: Denmark | collected 2008 | reverse complement strand
TTCCGCACCTTTGATAGCTTCGGCAGCCACATCGTATGCCTCTTTGTCATTCCCCATATAGAGATAAACCCGGCTTAATAATGTCATTGCCCCCCATTTATTGATCTTACCCTCTTTCTTTACCGGACGAAGCAGCTTCACCGCATCTGTCAGGTCGTCTGTGATGGCCTTATAACATTGGGCGGTCGTATTGCGGGAAGGTTTGATATTCTTATCTTCTACCACTTTATCAATAATGGGCACAGCCAGTGATGCCCCGTTATCTTTCAGATAAGGATACCCGTAAATACGTGTCATATCGAACAGCAACAAGGCACGTATTGCCAAAGCCTCTCCTTTCAAGTCATTATAATACTCCTGCTCTGTCAGCTTCTCCAGTTTCGGAGTTGTAATTTCCCGATCGGGAACAAGCTTTATCTTTTCAATATCCCGGAATAAAATGTTCAGGTTCTTACCAATACCGTAGTACATTCCCCAGAAACCACTAGGTCCATTCGTCTTATTGTACTTGAATGTATAGAAACTAACATTGGTGCTGGAAGACTTATAAGATTTCATATCATCTCCCCTCAAATCACCATAACAAAACATATCTGCTCCATAATAACTGGATGACTGCATACTGCTGTATGCACCGTTCAGCACAAATTCAAAATCTCTTAATTCGGTCAATGAACCATCAGTTTCTATAGCTGTGGAAGATTGCAAATCCAACCAATCATTTCCGCAACTACTCAATAAGGTTGCAAAGGCACCTAAAGCTATATATTTTATCTTTTTCATACTTATTCATTTATAGATTAATGCACTTAGAATTTCACTTCCAAACCGAATGTATAAGTTCTCATCGGAGGAGTATCCCAACTAGGTGATGAACCCGATTCGGGGTCAATATAATCGTATGCCGCCCAAGTTAACAGGTTATTGCCCGATGCATACAGACGTATATTGTCTATACCCACTTTCCGGGTCCATGTCTTCGGCAGTGTAAAGCCGAAAGTCAGATTCTTCAGACGAACATAATCTCCACTGTATAAACGACGTGTGGTAGCATAATCGGTCATGGAAATTGATCTACCGACTACAAAACGTTCAATACTCGTTTCATCACCCTCCTTCTGCCAGCGTTTCCGGTAATAAATAGGAATATTCAGCGTTCCGTCGCCACCGTGTTCCAGTTTACTTGCCGAGCCGTCATAGTTCCATGCTCCAAAAGAGAAATTCACATTAAAATTCAGATCAAACCACTTATAAGAGATGCTGTTACCCAGTCCACCGGTGATAGTAGGATCGGCACATTGCAGTATCACTTTTTCCGCACTACGCGGATCTTTAGTAGTTTCTTTGTTCAGATTTCCATTTTCATCCGTCGTATTCTTATAGAACATCGGTTCACCGTCTGCCGGGTCGATGCCTGCAAATTCAATCATATAATAGGTAGAATAGGGCAAACCTACCTTATGAATAGATGTTCCGCTGGTTACTTGTTTCAAATCTCCGTCCAACTTCAGGATTTTATTGGCATTATGTCCCAGATTCAAACTAGTGCTCCAACGAAAATCTTTTGTCTCGATATTAGTTGAACGAATTTCCAATTCATATCCCTTGTTTTGTAATTTACCTATGTTGGCAAGATAACTTGAGAAACCTGTTGCAAGAGATAATGGCCGGCTGTAAAGCAGATTTTTCGTTGTACGAACGTAATATTCAAATGTAACATTCAGTCTGTTGTCGAAGAATCCCAAGTCGATACCGGAGTTGAAGTTGTAGTTGGTTTCCCAAGTCAGTTCCTTGTTTTCCAGTTGCGACTGCGTGATACCCGGATTATCGTTATAATTACTAGTCAGACTGCTCAATCCCATATATCCATAATAAGAAGACGGCAGAGTTCCGTTCACACCGTAAGAAACTCTAAGTTTCAGGTCACTTAACCAGTTCTGAAGAGGTTTCATAAAACTCTCGCTACTCACTCTCCATGCACCGGACAATGACCAGAAATTTCCCCAACGATTCTCTCTTGCCAATCGCGAACTTCCGTCTGTTCTCCAACTCGCTCCCAGATAGTATTTGTTGTCATAATCATAGTTGGCACGTGTAATATAAGAGACAATACGCGTCGTACTGTTAGAACCTCCCATACTCTGATACACTACACCATTGTTGACTTCCGGTTTATCCCAGCGTGCAAAATTAGAGATAGTAGTTCCCAGTCCATCCGACTCCTTACTGTTGATTTCATAACCAGCCAAAAGGTCCAGATTATGTTTTTTCTTGATCTTTGTCTGATAAGTCAGAATATTAGACCATGTCATATTGGTAATATCATTATAATCTTTGCTGAAACGTCCGTTATCATCGTCACCGTCACTGGTACGCGGGTCTTTCCATGCACGAGACTTGTTCATCACAAAATCATAACTGAATGTAGACGCAAACTTGATCCCTTTCCAAATATCGAATGATGCATATACGGTATTGAAAGAACGGGTCGCATATTCTCTCTTAAAATTATAAGAATTTGATAACATCGGATTACGGTCATCCAATTTGATTAATGCACGGTTCCAGGTGCCGTCTTCATTCCATATAGGGTCAGACGGTGTGGCTCCATTACGCGTACCGTAAATTGGAGAAGTATACGATGTCCCTTCCGAATAAGTATCCTGATTCACTTTGGAGAACTGTATCTTTGCACCGATATTCATCCATTTAGCCATCTGATAGTCTACATTCAAACGTGCAGAAATACGTTCCAGACCGGAGTTTATCGTAACACCATCCTGCTTCATATAGCCGATGGACGTATAGTATTTAATCTTTTCCTGTCCGCCGGAAGCTGAAAACTCGTAATTCTGGTGGCTACCGTTACGGAACAGATAATCATCCCAATTCACAAAACCACACCAAGGGATCGGTGCATACTGGTCAATATTCGAATCGGCATAAGCCCATGCTTCATTCTCGGTCATCCCCTGATGAAGTCCCACCTCATCATCGGTCTTACCGCTATAAGTTAAAGCATAATTTCGAAGCCCCTCGTGGATCAGGTTACGACGTTCCTGTCCGCCCATCAATTCGCGGAAAGGCATGGCAAAATTAGAGAATCCCCAATCCGATTTCAATTTAAAGACCGGTTTACCTGCTTTTCCTTGTTTCGTAGTAATAATGACAACGCCATTTGCTGCACGCGAACCATAAAGTGAAGCAGCAGCGGCATCCTTGATAACAGTGATGCTTTCAATATCCGATGTATTCAAGGTAGACATTACATCCAAACCGGAATCACTACCAGATGCACCAATATTACCCGACAATACGGGAACACCATCCACTACATACAGCGGAGAATTGGAGGCATTGAACGAACCCATACCACGGATACGGATGGACGTTGACGAACCCGGTATACCCGAACCGGTATTTACGCTGACACCGGGAGCCGCCCCCTCCAACATCTGTTGGAAAGATACATTAGGCACATCTTTCACAGCATCTGTCTTTACGATACTGGCAGAACCTGCATAAGCCGATTTCTTGAAAGTACCATATCCCGTTACAATTACTTCGTCCAACAGGTTATTATCCACTTTCAGGATTATGCTCATCGGCTTGCCGGGAGTTGCAACTACCTCCTGTGACGCATAACCGATATAAGAAACCATCAGAGTCACTTTCTTGTCTGTAACTTCCAGATGGAAATTACCATCCATATCAGTCATCATACCGTTAGTTGTACCTTTCACGATGACATTAGCTCCGATTATCGGCTCTCCACTATCTTCAATTACTTTCCCTGTAATCGTATATTTCTCACGTGCAACAGTTTCCGTCCTAACGGGTTCAGCCTTACGGATGGCAATTACTCCATCATGAACCGTATAAGTCAGTCCGCTATTTCGCAGGCATTTGTTAAGCACTTCAGAAATCAGTTCATTCTTCACATCCAGATTTTCCACTCTGACTTTCTTTGCATCATTTGTGCTGTAGATAAAGGTAAAGTCCGTTTGTTTCTGAATTTCCCAAAGAACTTCATTCAGTGTTACATTTCTGAATTTGGCTGTAACCGTGGTCTGTGCGAATACAGATGCGCGCATCAGCCCTGAAGTCGTAATACAGAGAAAAAGGAACATCATACAAAGACGTTTTCCATATTTCCCAAATCTGGCAACATTACGTAGTTTTTCCATAAAACAGGGATTAATGATTAGTGAATATTTTGATAGTTTTTCCTTCTACTGTGACAGTTACTCTACCCGTTTGCTCCAACAATTTCACCAATGGGGTAATCTCATTATAACGGTTTACATAGCAACCGAAGCGTAACTCCTTGGTCGCCTCATTCTCATAGACTACATCCATATCATACCATCTGGCAAGAGTTTTCATGATGTCATCCAATCGCTGGTCCTTGAAATTGATCTTTCCATGTATCCATGAAGTATAAAATGCAGTATCTACATTGCGTACATTGATCTGGTTGCTGCCCGAAGTAATACAAGCCTGTTCCGATGGTTTCAGAATCCGGTTGCTTCCATTTTCAGTCTGTACTTTTACCGAACCGCTGACAAGTGTAGTTTGATATTCTTCGTTTGCGTAAGCTGATATATTAAAAGTAGTTCCTAATACTTCTATTTTCATCCCTTTGGTTTGTACAATAAAAGGCTGTCCGGTTTTGCTTACTTCGAAATAGGCCTCTCCCTCCAGTTCTACCAGACGGCAATCCTGTGCAAACTGAACAGGGAAACGGATGGAACTCATAGAATTCAACTGTACTTTACTTCCATCGCTCAACGTCAGCTGATATTCACCACCACGAGGAACGTTTACCTTATTATATACAAGTTTTTCGGATGTCCGGGCGGGAGCCTGCTGATAATTCAATGCTGTAGAATCCACCTGAATGACTGTACCATCTTTTTCTTTCAATTCCACGCCGGAGGTAGACTTCAAATCAATTGCTTCTCCATTATCCAGAATAAGAACGGCTTTCTTACCACCCGGAACAATTTGTTTCGCTACTTGAGATAACGGCTGGGGTTCATTACCGCTCTTATATATTGCCACAGTAGCAATAACCACCGGAAAAATGAAAATAGCAGCATATTTACATATATTCAGTATCCGATGTCTGAACCGATGGCGTTGGATTTTTCTTTGCACCCCCTCCCATCCGTCCTCTGCATGGAAAGTTTGCCGCTTCTGCATATTCTGCTTTATGTTCTCTTCCTTGCAGATTTCCCGAAAAAGGCGTTCGTTTTCGGACGATTCATTTCTCCACCGAGTCAGTTCCGCCTGTTCTTCTTCCTCGATTTCATCAGATAAGTATCTGGCAATGAGTCTTGCAATATAGAAATGTTGGTTTATCATAATTCACATGTTTTAATCGTTGTTTATACTAAAACAGGTGAATTGAAAATCAGGGTGTATTAAAAATGATTTTTTTTAAAAGAAACTATAAAAAGTAAAAAACCAGGTAGTAATAGTCTTTCAAATATACGCGTAATTTACGGTAGGCAATCTTTTTCTGGGAGTGTACCGTTTCGCCGGAAATATTCAGTGTTTCAGCAATTTCCGGATTGCTTTTTCCCTCAAGTGCCAGTTGCATAATGCTTTTCATCTGCGGTGGCAGTTTTTCAATGGCATCCACTAATATCCGGTAACTTTCTTCTGCTATGACCTTGTCTTGGAAAAAAGAGTCTTTACTCATTTCCTGAACTTTCTGCGCATACTCGTTCATGACCTTGGTATGTTCCAGTTCATTTAAAGATTTATTGCGTACCGACGTATAGAGGAATGATTTAATCTGATGCACATACATGAAATCATCGCGCAACTGCCACAACTTCACAAAACACTCCTGAACAATATCAGCCGCTAATGCATCATTTTCGACATACTGATTAGCAAACATACATAAAGATATGTAATATTTGTCGAATATAGAACGAAACTGCGTCTCATCAGTTAACTTAATACTAATATAGTCTGTTGTGCCAATCACGTATTCTTTATTTTGGTTACAAATATACCATTTGAAAATTATGTAACCAAACAAAAATGAAAAATCACAATCTTTGTTTCATTACAAAACCCTCAAAGAAGTCGTCCCGATAACTATTACCGATAGCAATTTCATACGATTTTATAAATATATCATTATTGTCAAATGACTCGATGTGATCGGTATTGACGATATAGGATTTATTCACCCGCAAAAAAATAGATTTTGGTAATAAATCGAATATGGCTTTCAGGCTCATGCGAGTAATGATACGCTGGTCGTTCAGTTGAAGAATGACGTAATCTTTCAATCCCTCAATAAAGAGAATATCGGAGAAATTCACCTTGAAATACCGGCGCTCTGCCTTTACGAAGAAATATTCAGCGGCAACAATCGTTTCGATAGCTTCTTTTTCTTCTTTCAATAATAGAGAATGATAGGATAACGCTTTATCCACCGCCTTTTGAAAACGTTCCGCTTCGACAGGCTTAATCAGATAGTCGATTGCATCTACTTCATAGCTATCCAACGCATATTCTGTATAGGCTGTGGTGAAAATAACCAGTGTCTTTTTGGAAATTGTACGGGCAAACTCTATTCCTGTAATCCCAGGCATCTGAATATCCAGAAAAACCAGATCGACTCCCTGTTGCTCCATAAAGTCGGAAGCAGTTGCAGCACTGTTAAAACTGCCTATCAACTGGAGGTTATCGGATTCTTCTATCAATAACTTCATGGCCTCACGTGCCAAGGGTTCATCATCTACAATGATACAATTCATAATGTTATACTTAAAATTACAGAATAGAGATTTTCATCTTCTCTTTGTTCCAACTTATAATGTTCAGGATACAGTAATCCTAACCTACGCTGGATATTGGCAAGTCCGATTCCACCGACTTTACCCTGCTGGACTGCAACAGCCGGTTTAGAATTCTCACACCGGAAATCCAGTCGGTGAGCATCCACCTTAAAAAAGACATGGACATACGAAGAATGCTCACTATCAAAACTATGTTTCACCGCATTTTCCACAAAAGGAATGAATAACAAAGGCTGAATCCAAATGGAATCCACTTCTCCCTCCTGCCTCAACGTAAACTGGAAATTGTCACGGCGTATCTTTTCCAAATTCAGATAGTCATTCAGGAAACGGATATCCGAAGCCAATGAAACTCTTTCACGCGAACTGTCGTTAATCTGATACCGTAGCAAATCTTCCAGTTTAAAAAGTACTTTGGAAGCTTCTTCCGGATTTCTCTTTATCAGGACATTGGCATTATTCAGCATATTGAAAAGAAAATGCGGGTTAATCTGATTCTTCAAAAATGTCAGTTCGGATTGCAAAGTAGTGGACTCGAGTTCGTCAATACGCAGGTTATAACGCAACCAATGGGTAAACAAGGATATGGCTGCCGAACCTGCGGTAACAAAACCGATGGTCAGTATCCCCGAAAAAGTATTAATGAAAGTAGCGAATCTGCCAGGATTTTTTCCGGGCAGAATTACTTCAAAGAGTAATCCCTGGGTGCCTGAAAGGAAGACGATGACTACCAAATTCGTCAGGACGGCCGTCAGGACATAGTGACCTAAGCGGTTCTTCAACAGAAAACAGGGTACTAATATATACAGGTTCATATAGATTACCGTATTAATGGAAACAAAATATGCCAGGAATCCACCAAAACGCCGCCAAAAAGAAACTGACTGCAAAGGTTCGTACCAAAAGACATTAATAGTCATCAAAAGAACTATTATTTGCAGTAACAGATGTCTACATGTCCGGTAATGAGGACTTAACAGAAAAGCTGTAACGCTTTTATCTTCCATTCTTCTATGTTCTGTATTCAGGTTCATATTTCACCTCCTTTCAATTCCAACCAGATGCTTTCTGTCGTCAGGAATAGTCTGTAACGATTGCCATATAATAAGTTCAGTCTTTGGCGGATTCTTTCAAGTCCTTTATCTTCCAAAAGATTCACTTGTAGGCAAAGACAAGTGAATATAATTGTGTTCTCTTCTACTTTCAAATGGATTTTGAGAGAAACAGGGATTGATGTTCGCTGTTCGTTGATTGATTTTACAATATATTGCACAAATGGAATGAAAAGCAAGGGTGGAACCAGTGTTCTATTAACTTCTCCATCCGCAAGCAGTTCATAATTGAATTGTGCCTGGGAATTCTGTTCCAAGGTCAGGTAATTATTCAGGAAATTAATTTCACTGCTAAGCAACACCTTTGTTCTGCTGCAATCATATAGTTGATAGCGAAGTAGTTGACTTAATTTCATCAGCATCTTCGAGGCTTTTTCCGGTTCGCTCAATGTCAGTTCCCCCGAATGATGCAATGTTTTGAAAAGAAGTTCGGGGCTGACTTGTTCTTTTAGCTGTTCTACTTCCGAAAGTACGTGAACCTTTTCCATTTGTGAGACACGTTGATGATCTATCATCCATTCTTTCAAGAGAACGGTCATTGTTCCTCCTATCATGCAGAGTGTGGACAACATGAAAGAAGATATATAATCCATCACTATAGGTATGGAGAAATAGGAGGCACGTTCGTAAAATTCCGGCCAGCAGGAATAAGATACGTATTCCGTTGCCATTTGTATTGCCAGGGCAAGCATCATTGCTACTGAAAGTAAGGATATGTAGGTTAGATAGCGTCTTTTCAGCAAAAACTTTGGAAAGAGCCAGAAAAGATTCAGATAAACAACTCCTATATAAGTCAGTAGATATAAGAAAGTGAATGTATAAATCCATCCTCCCAATATATCCCGATAATCAAGGAATATAATAAAAACCTGATTGAATGATATGGTAGCCAACACCATAATAAGCACCAGATAACGCGCCCATCGAAGTTCCGGACTAACGAGGAATCGATATAATAAAGTAGATTTATTGTCTGTTGTTATTGTTTCAGCCATCGTGTATTTAATCAGGGAAGATGTTTTATCTCCGGGGACGAAGATAAAACATTTTTCCGGTTGGACTTCTATATCGGTTATTTAAAATTCAAGTTTATAACTCACATTTGTCAATGTTGTAGAACCGTCACTAACATCTATTTTTCCAGTTTTCACATTATATTCATGTCCATAGTATTCTTTCGCACCGATAAAGTTAAGTCCTTTCACTGCAAACTCATGAGAGACTTTCTTCTTGTTGATGCGGTAACTCACGGTATAGTTGCCGATAAGCATGGGAGAATACTGTTTAGAAAATGCTTTCGTTTCGTCATACTGTACCTCTTTATCAGGATGATTCATCGTTGCTTCCCTGTCAATCGGAGAATACCGGTCACCTCCTTGTAAGGTCAATTTCAGATTGATGCTAAGAATATTCTGTCTATTACGTCCCAGCATCCATTCCTTTCCAATCAGTCCGTTGATGACATAATTCCGATTAAACTTCGTATTGTACCACACACCGTCTCCGCCCCGGTAGCGGGAATCGAAAAGAGAACCGGAAATCATGTAATAGAGTCCTTTTTCCAGGAAACGTTCTAAAGTGATGTCAATACCGATGTTGCGTCCTCTTCCTTTATTAACCAATGCGTCTTCCACATAGAAATCAGAACGGTTGAGTACGGAATAAGAGCTGTCAGCCATCACAGGCACATCATGGAGAAATTGGATATAAGGTTCTATTTTCAGATTCATGCGATCGGATATTTTGTATCCAAAAGATAACATGACGTGCTGCGCTTTGGTGAAATCGAGTTCCTTGTTGACGGATTTGTCTCCTGTACTTTTCGTTTTCACAAAATAGACGTCCATTTTCTCCATGCGACTGTACATACCATAAGCCAGTGCGAAAGTTGCTTTCGGAGTAGCTTGCCATTTCAAACCAATACGGGGTTCAACAGACCATTTATTATTCAGAGTCAGAAATTGCCCGTAAATACCGGCATTGAGCGTCCAGCGTTCCGTCAATCCTACAGAAGAACTATTGTAGGCAGATATCAGACTCGTATTGCCTTTTCCTTGAGATACGGTTTCCAGTGATTCGGCTTCATAAGGAGCAATGGCAAGGTTCATTTGATAGAACATGGCATTATACGTAAATCCTGTCTTATTAGTAAAACGGTTACTGAATTTACGGTTAAAAGTCGAAGTCAGTATTAAGTTAGTATGTTTTGAGTTAAGATCCATGTAGGGGGTGGATTCCAAAGAGTGGTTAAATAGGATTGCTCCACCGTCCAGTTGCGAATAAGTACCGGCAATAGTGGTTTTCAGTGATGCGTCATTGTTGAAGAAATAACGGTGACTGATACCTCCGGCAGCCATATACTGTTTGTCTTTTGATTCGCTACGGTCGCTCATATATTCCCATTTATCCGTATTCTTTTCAAAATCACTGCCGAATTTATCAATCAGGCTGGTTCCCCAGACAGAGAATGTTCCTGCTTTCTGTGTCGGGAAATTCAGTTTGAAGTTCAAGTCCTGATAGTCCATCTTTCCGCCCTCCAAGTTCAGAAGTCCTGTTGTGGAATACCGATAATTGAAAATATAGGATGCTTTGTGCTTCTTGCTTAACGGTCCTTCGGAAGCTACATCAATTCCCATGATGCCCACTTGAAGCGTATTCTCATTCTTCTGGTTATTTCCATTACGCAATTTCATATCAAACACACCAGATACCGCATTTCCATATTCTGCCGGAAAAGCTCCGGTAAAGAAATCGGAATTACCCAATACCTGCGAACTAAGAGATGAAAGTATCCCTCCACCCAATGTGGCAATATCCGCAAAGTGATTCGGGTTCGGAATTTCAACGTCTTCCAATCGCCACTGCAACAGATGGGGAGCATTGCCATGAATGGATATTCCATTGGAAGATACACTGGGGGCCACTCCGGCAAAGGAAGATACCAAACGGGCAGGGTCGTCAAAACCTCCGGCATAGCGGCTCGCTTCTTCCACACTCAACATACGGGCTCCGGTAGTAGCCATCTTATTCATCGCTTCTTCTTTATTGGTTCTGGCACGAATCACTACTTCATTGAGTTCGTTTACACTTTCTTTCAAAGGAATTTCCAGATAAACCTCCTTGGCGGAAGTTAGCAGTATCTCTCTGAAAATACCCGGTTCATATCCCATAAAGGCTGCCTCTACCGTATGCCGTCCAACAGGAACCTGTGGTATGCTGAAACGACCGAGACTGTCTGTTATCGTACCAGTTCCCTCTTTTTCGGATAATCTCACCGTTGCATACGGTATCGGGTGTTTTGAATCCCCGTCAATAACCATTCCCCGGATTGTCTGTACCGGCCGTCCTTTTCTCTGCGGTGTCTGACTAAACGCCACTGCGGATACCAACAAAGCAACCAACAAAAGTATCCACCCGCCATAACGATGTATTTTCCGGGTTAACTCTTCACTAAGAATTCTTTCAAAGGTTTTGAGTACTGCGCTGCATTCATCTGCGGAGATACCCGACTGAATAGATATTTTTTCTAATAATCTAGTTTTATTCATCTTCATGATTTTATTCTGTTTTTATTTCGTCACGAAGATAGAGTATAGAAGATTGCCGATTTTTGAAATGAGACGAATACATCCCGTTTGTAGACAAAACACAAAATTGGTAAGACGAAAAATCGTTCGAACTATGGAATTTCACTTAAAGAAGAACCTCTTTTTAAAAGACACATCACTTTTAGAACGATTTATATCCTCTAAAAGTGATGTGACTTTTTTTAATAGCACACGCCAACCTAGCCTAAAAAGTCGGTCTTATCTTTATCCGTGATCTCCCGAATTACTTTACATGGCACTCCTGCAGCGATTACATTTTCCGGCACATCCTTAGTCACTACACTTCCTGCTCCGATTACCGAATTTCTCCCAATGGTAACACCACCCATAATATGAACGCCTGCACCAATCCAGACATTATCCTCTATTACAATCGGATGTGCATAGCAAACCTCCCATAATGCGTTCCCGGGCATCAAGTGCATGATTTGCTGTGTACAATCCCACACGTGGCCCCAACAATACATTATCCCCTATTGTAATAAGATTCCCATCCAACATGATGCAATCAAAATTAGCAAAGAAGTTGTTTCCTATAGTGATATTAAATCCAAACTCACACCGGAAATTGGGTTCGAAGTGAACATTCTCCCCAATGCCTTTCAACAATTTGCGTAATAATGCTTCACGAACCTCTTTGGGTTTTCCATAAGTAGAGTTATAATCATTAGTCAGAAAAACGACTTGTTCTCTTCTCTGAACCAGTTCTGTAGACAAATCATTATACATAGTCCCCGACAGCATTCTTTCATACAATTCTCTATTTTCCATATCTATATCATAATGATTGATTAAAGTCCTTTTGTAATCACCGGTAATCCGAAAAAGCCTTTTTGTAAAGTCAGTATCTTCGATGCACCTGCCTTGGCCTTATTATAAGTGGAAAGTGACACATGCAGCTCTTCCACAGCTCCATTCTCAAAAGCTACCTGCAAATAGTATTCCTTACGTATGCCATCCGAAACATAACGATGCCTGCCTACTCTACGGGTCTTCTTATGTGTTTCCACATATTTTTTCTGTACCATCACTGTTTCTTCGTGTGTGGAAGCAGGATCGGCAAACCAATAATTACCGCCAAGAAACAAGACATAACTGATGGCACCGATGCAAGCCAGATGACACAAACAATTAATTACTTTACCATCCATGGTTGTCAGCCATATCCATTTCTTATAGAATGGGATAGTAACAAGAGCAATCAAAAGCGCCATTCCAAGAGGTATCCACCAGGCAGTCAGTGTATCTTCGTAGATAACATATCCAATGCCACACGAAGCAATAAATATCAGAAGCATCAAAAAGCGAAGTATCCTAATAAATAGAGTTTTCATCATATTTCTTTCATTTATACGCAAATATAAAAATAAGCTACTGAAAACACTGATTATTAAGAAAAATACTTGATTCAACCTACTAATTCATGATTAATCAAAAGCCTTTTGCCGATATATCAAGACCTTTTGATTTTCCATCATAACTGAAATTCATGCTTATTGTATCTCCTAATAAAATGACAGCTATACAATCATTCTTTTGTGAAAGAAAGAATATGACTAATATGTCTGGAGGATGTTCCTAATAAAATAGAATATTGACCGGAATTCACTTTCCAATCATGCGTTTCATCATCCCAGAAAGCCAAATCCTCTGGCGTTATTTCAAATTCTACAGTTTGATTCTCTCCTGAATTTAAAAATATCTTCTTAAACCTTTTCAGTTCTTTCTCGGGACGCAACACAGATGGTTGATTTTCTTTGAGATATAGCTGTATCACTTCAGCTCCTTTCTGACTTCCTGTATTTGTAATAGTCACCGAACATCTTATCATTTGGTCATTCATTTTTTTAGATGACAAACGTGGTTTAGTCAATGTAAAAGTTGTATAAGAAAGCCCATACCCAAAAGGATAAAGTGGTTCTATATTTTTTGTATCATACCATCTATATCCCACTAATACACTTTCTCCATAATTCACATCATACACATTGATAAGATGCTCATTTTTAAGTTCATTATAGAGTGACGCCCCTTTAGGTAAGTATCCCCATGCTGGTGAGTCCTCAAATGTTTTTTCTATAGTCATTGGTAACTTACCAGAAGGAGTTACCTTACCTGTGATAATAT
>UMGN01012571.1_pt1 | contig 13818 bp, 12 predicted proteins | sample 1965281 | NCBI WGS metagenome assembly UMGN01 (sample SAMEA4836073, study PRJEB28245) | human gut metagenome | biome: gut microbiome; material: fecal sample | place: Denmark | collected 2008 | reverse complement strand
TCCAGGTCAATGGAAGAGATACAAAATTAAATCTTGTCTATATTGACGATGTAGTGGATGAATTGGTTAAGGCTTTAAAAGGCAAGGAAAACAGAGGAGAAGATGGTTTTTGTTACGTAAATACAGTGTACACTGTAACATTGGGAAATGTGGTCGATTTGCTTCATTCCTTCTGGGAATCCCGTATATCACTGAATATTCCAGATATGACAGAAGATGGATTTTGCAAGAAGCTATACAGCACTTATCTTAGCTATTTACCGGAAGAAGAGTTTAAATATCCTTTAAGGATGAATGTGGACGACAGAGGCTCTTTTACTGAAATCATTCGTACTCTAGACAGAGGCCAGTTTTCTGTCAATATATCGAAACCTGGCATTGAGAAAGGAAATCATTGGCATAACACGAAGAACGAGAAATTCGTTGTGGTCAGCGGAAATGCTCTGATACAGTTTCGTAAGCCGGATTCGGAAAACATAATCAGCTACCACGTGTCCGGTCAAAAGCTTGAAGTGGTGGATATTCCTGTTGGATACACTCATAACATTATCAACGAGGGAGAGGGTGATTTAATTACCTTTATGTGGTGTAATGAGTGTTTTAATCCTGATAAGCCAGATACACATTTTTTAAAAGTGAATAATGATAAAAATAAAATTTAACTACAGGAGTATATATGGAAAAGTTGAAATTGATGACGATCATAGGAACGAGACCGGAAATTATCCGCTTATCTGAAGTGATCAAAAAATGTGATAAATATTTTGAGCAGACGGTAGTTCATACAGGACAGAACTGGGACTATACATTAAACCAAATCTTTTTTGAAGATTTAGGGTTGAGACAGCCAAATTTATACCTGGATGCCGTAGGCGAAGATCTGGGAGAGACAATTGGTAATATTATAGCCAAAAGCTATAAAGCAATGGTGGAAATAAAACCAGATGCACTTTTGGTACTAGGAGACACCAATTCCGCGCTGTCTGCAATATCAGCAAAAAGACTGAAAATTCCAATTTTTCATATGGAAGCAGGGAATCGCTGCTTTGATGAAAACCTGCCGGAAGAAACGAACCGCCGGATTGTGGATCATATAGCAGATGTTAATCTTTGTTACAGTGAACACGCCAGAAGATACTTAAATGCGGAGGGTACAGCAAAGGAGCGGACCTATGTGACTGGCTCACCGATGTCTGAAGTGTTAAAAAGCAATTGGGACAAAATACAATCCAGTAAAGTACTCGATGAGTTGGGACTGGAAAAAGAAAAATACATTCTGCTCTCGGCTCACAGGGAAGAAAATATTGATAATGAAGAAAACTTTTTTGAATTGATGAATGCAATCAATGCCATGGCAGAAAAGTACCAGATGCCGATTATTTACAGCACCCATCCTCGAAGCAAGAAATTCATCGAAGCAAGAAACTTTAAATTTCATTTGTTGGTTCAGACCATGAAACCATTTGGATTTTCTGATTACAATAACCTTCAGATGAATGCATTCTGTGTCGTGTCAGATAGCGGCACGCTGCCAGAGGAATCGGCCTATTTTAATGCGAAAGGGGTGCCATTTCCTGCGGTATGTGTGAGAACATCGACGGAACGGCCGGAGGCACTCGACAAAGGTAATTTTATTATTGGTTCCATTACGACGAAGCAGGTACTTCAGGCTGTTGACATCGCAGTGGAATTGCAGAAAAATTCAGACTTTGGGGTTCCAGTGCCAAATTATGTAGATGAAAATGTGAGTGTGAAAGTTGTGAAACTGATTCAGAGCTATACAGGGATTGTGGATCGGATGGTGTGGAGGAAAGGCCAGAACTGATGAGAATAGTATGTTTGAGCTCTATTATTGATGATAGTTTCATTGAAAAGAATCTTTTAGATGAGGCATTAAGTACGGCAGATAGTAATTATAATTATAGAATTGTTCAGGGGATAGATGAGAATAATGATTCTCCATGTATCCTGTTAAATTATGTTCCCGTTGGAAGTTATCCCCATTATGGAAATATCCTGCTTCATACAAAAAGGTGGAGAAAGGATAAAAGGGATGATTCTTTAAATATAGGGTTTATTAATATTACAGGCTTGAAATATATAAGTTTGGCATTCAATTACAGTTTAAAACTTAAGTCAATACTTGCACATTCATCGGAAAAAGTATATGTGATTTGTTATGACTTATATCTGCCTTTTCTAGTGATAGTGAATCATCTTTCAAAACAGTATCCGAACTTAATATCTTGTCTGGTTGTTCCGGCTTTCCCTGAACATGTCATGAGACATACTTTAAAGGAGAGACTAAAAGGCAGAATTTCAAAATGGCTTATGAAAGAAGCAATTCGTTTTAGGTGTTTTATTTTCTTGACTGAGTATATGAAAGAAAAGATACGTACAGAAAATTATACTATTGTGGAGGGGATAATTCCTGAAGGGTATATTGTTGAAAACATTGATAAAACAGCGAAAGATAAAAATAGTGAGTTTACTATTGCCTATACCGGAAGATTAGATAAATTGTTTCAGATTGATCTGTTAGTAGAAGCGGTGAGGAATATTAAGAACTACAAAGTAAAACTGAAATTATGTGGACATGGCGATTTGGTGCCTCAGATTAAACGAGTTTGTTTAAGCGATATACGTATTGAATATCTGGGTTTTTTAAATAAGGATGATTTAGCCGATTTACAGCAAAACGTAGATATTTTAATCAACACCCGCTCACCGGAAGACGAATATACAAAGTATTCTTTTCCCTCTAAAACAATGGAATATCTGGCTTCCGGAACCCCAGTACTGATGTATAAACTGCCGGGGATTCCAGAGGAATATGACAAGTATTTAAATTATGTTAACGGTCCTGCAGCTGAAGATATCCAGAACAGCATAGAGAAATTGATAGAGGAATTGATTAATGGGAGGGCAAGCAATAAAGCGAGAGATGCGAGAGAATACGTAGCACAATTTAAAAATTATAAAGCGCAAGGGAAAAAAGTTCTTGATTTATTAAAAAAACAATGAGTGTGGTAAAGATGAAAAAACGTTTTTTATATACGCCTATAATATTGATAATAATATATTTAATAATTACATTGTGCTTGTTTAAGTGGGGAGCATATTCATGGGAAGTTAAAGAACCGATGTTTTTTTGGCCACTTAATTTTTTATATATTGTGGCGCTGACATTAGGGTATATCATAGGAATTTTGTTGAAACTAAAAAATAAATATTCTGAAATTCAGAAAGACTTCATGTTTAATCAAAATCATTTATTTTTTATAATAGCTATTTTTGCACTCTTATGTACATATTTTGAAACTGTAAGAGGATTAGGATTAGAGACGCTAAATCCTATAGCCATAATAGAACGATCAAAAACTGCTTTGGAAAACCCGGCTGCATGGTATACCTACACATATAGTGATAGCTTTAAGGGGAATTACGGTGGTAAATTTTTTTCAATAATACTGCTTATAATGGGGCCTTTGTTGTATGCAGCCATACCTTTAACGGTATTTTGGTTTAAAAAATTAAGAGGTTATAACAAATTATTAGGAATCATAATTATCATAGCACAGACAGTAAAATGGATTGTGTCAGGAAAAAATAAAGGTTTGTTTGACATTGTAATATATATAGGGATTGTTATCATTATTAATATATTCAGGGAGCGTTTAGTTCGAAAGAGAACCAGTATGAAAAGCATAGTGGCATGTATCGCTTTACTATTAGGCGGCATATTTGCTATAGCAAAATTTGGGGCAACAATAGGAGCACGTCTAGGTGATAATTGGATAAATTATCAAGTGGGAGGTTATGCTGTAAATCCCAATTCGCCTCTTTTGATGATGGTCCCGGACGTATACAAAGGTCTCTTAGCATACATCACCATTTATTTGACGCAAGGATATCAGGCGTTGGCAATGATAACGGATATGCGTTGGATTCCATTATGGGGAGTAGGAAACTCAAAATTTTTAGTGGAATATCTATCCAAATATTTTGATGTGGATTTGACATCTATGACATACCAGTATCGTTTAGAGGAGTTCGGATGGGGAGTTGATTTAAACTGGCATAGTTTATATCTTTACATCGCAAATGATACAGGGGTAATAGGCGTTGCAGTTGTTCTTATTTTGTTAGGACTGATGTTAGGAATTACTTATTATGAATCACTATATCAATATTCGGCTTTGAGTCTATTACTTTTAATTCAACTGTGTGTAGTTTGTTTGTATATTCCGGCTAATAATATTATCTTTAATCATATCGGCAGCTTTGTCACATTTTACATCATTTTTTTCATTTGGCTGTTAAATAAAACTACTTTATTTAGAAAGAGAAAATGTTAATGAACTTTATAAGGAGTATGAAGGTGAATATATGTGCAAATCGAATAAAACCTCTATATCAGGTAAGTGATCATGTAATGATAATCTGGAGTAGGGGAGAAATCGGACAATATGATCTGACTTCAAAAAGAATTATAAGCAGAATCAGAGTCTCTTCACATGGACAGAAATTGATATCTGCTTTTCGAATTATGGAAAGACTATTTAGACTGGAATCTCGTTCAATAGAAGCTATAACAGATAAAATTTTTATATTTTCTTTTCAAGGAGCAATTTATAAAGCGGATTTTTTATCCCATCTATTAGTAAGGGAACAAACGCTACCTAAGGGAATGAGTAATCCGCTTTCACTTTCTAAAATTGAAAATATGGATTCATTCGAAGACAGTATTGTCTATGGTGAATATCGCTCAAATAATGATAAAAAGCCGGTATCTGTTTACTCGCGAAATTTACAACTAGATGGACATTGGGAAAAAGTATATCAGTTTGAACAAGGAACAATTAATCATATCCACAGCATTATACCGGATAGATTCAGAAAAGTAGTATATATTTTAACTGGAGATGACGATGAGTCTTCAGGAATTTGGGTTGCAAGAGATAATTGGAAAACGGTTGAACCGTTGCTGGTTGGAAAACAGTTATACCGTAGCTGTTTTGCACTAGTACAGGAGGAAGGTCTTACTTTTGTTACAGATACTCCATTTCAGCAGAACGCAGTATATTTTATCGATATGACTTCATCTCTTTCAAATATACCGATTATGATAAAAAAAATATCCGGTAGTTGTATTTATGGGACATATAGTGAAGACCAATTGCTTTTTTCAACAACAGTAGAACCAGATGCCAAAATGAAGTTTTACAGATATTTATTTACTAAACGAAGAGGAGCTGGCATTCTCGACGATAAAGTACATGTGTATTGTGGAAACAATAAAAAAGGGTACAAGGAAATAGTTACAGCAAAAAAAGACAAATTTCCTATGGGATTGCTGCAGTTTGGAAGTGTTCAGTTTCCAGTAAACAGTTACCAGAAATTTCATAAAGCATATGCATATTTTACAGCAACAAATAAATTAGACGGAAAATGGGGAGAATTTTATGTATGACTTTGAATTAGTTGATTACGCTAAAATTGATTGGAGTGAATACAATCAGTACTCTCGTAAACCTGTATGGACAACTAAATCTTGGATGGATTTTGTGATAGCAGATTCTCATGCAGTTCCAATGATTTTTAGGATACAGAAAAATGGTGTTTTTGTTGGCTATGCTCCTTTTATGATTGTAAAAAAATTGGGGGGATTATTAAAAATTGCCGGAAGTCCTTTCAGAGGGTGGAGCACCTGTTGGATGGGGATTGAAGTAGAAAATACGGATGATAAAGTACCAATTATAAAAGAAATCAGCAAATTGTTATTTACAAAATATAGATGTCTATATTGTGAAATTGTAGATCGTGATATTCCTATGGATGTTGCGATGGCAAGTGGCTTTACGATTGAACCATGGGGCAGCTTAGAGCTCGATATTAATTGTACAGATGAAGAACTTTGGAAAAAATTCAAGACAGATTGCCGTAACTTTATTCGACAATTTGAACGGCGTGGTGCTGTATTGTCTGAGGCTGAGCCAGACGATGAATTTGCGGAAGAATATTATGAAGAGTTAGTCGATGTGTTTGCAAAGCAGGGGTTGGTACCTTCGTATTCTTTGCAAAAAGTTAAAAATATATTAACTAATATGAAGGAAACAGGTAATCTATTATGTTTACGTGTACGAACGCCGGAAGATGAGCCTGTTGCATCTTCTATTTTTTTTGCAGATAAGCATAGATTTTATTTTTGGGGTGGGGCCAGTTATCGCAAGCAGCAGCATTACCGTCCAAATGAGTATATGTTATGGTATGCAATTCGTTACTGGCGTGATAAAGGAATAAAAAAATTCGATATGGTAGGAGATCGACCATATAAAAGAAAGTTTGGTTCCGAACATGTTGATTTTCCCATGTTCAAAATAGGGAAATATAAATTCATTGTCAAAGGGAGAGACTTTTCAGAAAAGATATATTTTAAACTGATGAATTTTAAATATAAGCATAGAAAAATAGAAAGCGAATAATTATGGAAAAAATTTTGACATTGAAAGAGCTACAGAAACTTAATTATGATAATTTGAAAATATTTGCTGATTTTTGTGAAGAAAATAATCTGCTTTACTTTTTAGGCGGAGGAACTCTTTTAGGAGCTATCAGACACCAGGAGTGTATACCTTGGGATGATGATATTGATATTAATATGCCTAGACCGGATTATATGAAATTAATTCATTTAGCGAAAGACGGAATTGGGGAACATCTTCAGCTCAATACCAGATACTTAGATCCTCAATGCCCTTCATCTATAATTCGTGTATATGATACAAGAACAGAAATTACGTTTGATAATTTCACAGTTCCCTGGAAAATTGGAGCATGGATAGATATTTTTCCATTTGATGGCCTACCATCAAATAAATTACAAAGAAAAATACATTTTAAAAAGATGCGTTTAGCAATGGATTTATATATTATTTCAGTTACTAAATTCGGTGGTAAACGTCGAAGTAAAATAACAACAATTTTACAATATGCCGCATTTCCTCTATGGCCGATAACAAGAATGATTGGTTACAACAGAATATTGTCTTATATAGACCGATTAGCTAGAAAATATAATATTTATGAATCCGGAGAATTTGCATGTCTTGAAGGCAGAGCTGAGGAGAAAGAGGCAATGCCAAGAGAACAATATTTGCAAAAAGTAAAAGTGAAATTCGGTGAATATGATTTTAATGCTCCGTCGTGCTATGATTTTTATTTGAAGTGTTTATATGGAGATTACATGAAACTTCCACCGGAGACGGAGAGAGTTTCCAGACATGAAATAAAGCTAAAATGGAAAGGAAATAAATAATGAATATTGCATTGATTTTCGCCGGAGGAACCGGAAAACGAATGCATTCCAAAACAAAGCCAAAACAATTTTTGGAGCTACACGGTAAAGCGATCATTATTCATACTATCGAGAACTTTGAGAAGCATAAGGACATCGATAAAATAGTAGTCGTATGCATCGAAGATTGGGTGCCTTATTTGAATCAACTTATTGAAAAAAATCATATTTGTAAAGTTTGTGACGTAATTCCGGGAGGTAGGACAGGACAAGAGTCAATTTATAATGGATTGAAGTTCATTAGTTCTAATATTAGTGTTAATCCGAAAGAGGATATTGTCCTGATTCATGATGGAGTCAGACCTCTTATAACGGATAAATTAATCTGTGAAAATATACAGTGTGTCCAAAAATACGGTAACTGTATTACGACATCACCGGCGTACGAAACGATTATAGAAATAAGGCCAGAAAATGAAATAAAAACGATTTTAGATAGAAGTCAGTGTGCATATGCAAAAGCACCTCAAAGTTTTCGATTGCAGGAGATACTGGGGGTACACGAAAAAGCAATGCGGGATGGGAACAATAATATTATTGATTCTGCAACTATGATGAAACTATATGGTTACAGGTTATATACCGTTTCCTGTGGAGCGGAAAATATCAAAATAACAACACCCTCAGATTTTTACATTTTTAGAGCGATATGTGAGGCAAGAGAAAATTCTCAGATATGGGGAGTATAGCTGTATAAGATTGGAGTTTGGATATGACGGAAGAATATATATTAGAATGCGAAAATGATTGGATATTGCAGGAAGATTTAGATTTTATTGCAAATATGGATTTTCCATTTGAGGTATTTAAAAACTGTACATTTTTAATTAGCGGAGCAACTGGTTTAATAGGTTCTTTATTAATCAAAGCTTTACTGTGCTGTGATAGAAGACGGGAGCTAAACATTAGGGTTTTAGGTTTAGTTCGAGATATTAATAAAGCGAAGAGAATTTATCAGAATTGTTTTGAACGATCCAATTTAAAGTTTTTAATTGCAGATTTGCAGTATGATAAAATTGAGACAGATGAAAAGATAGATTATATTATCCATACGGCGGCAATAACAAATTCCAAAAAGATGATTACGAAACCTTGTGACACTATAAATACTGCAATTAATGGAACAATTTCATTACTCAATTTAGCAGTTGAGAAAGATATTCGCACATTTCTCTATTTATCATCAATGGAAATATATGGTGATGTATGCGAAAAGAGTCTAATTAAAGAACAGGATTTAGGTTTTATTGACTTAGAAAATTTGCGTAATTGCTATCCTGAAAGTAAAAGAATGTGTGAATGCTTATGTATAGCTTATGCTAATCAATATGGGTTAAATACAGTGTCCGCAAGACTGGCTCAGACCTTTGGAGCGGGAGTAATAAAAGATGAAAATCGTGTTTTTGCGCAATTTGCAAAATCAGTGATTGAAAATAGAGATATAGTGCTACATACAACCGGAAAATCAGAAGGAAATTATTGCTATTCACGAGATGCAATAAAAGCCCTTTTATTATTGCTGATTTATGGAAAAAAGGGCGAATCTTATAATATTTCAAATGAGCGTTGCCATACCACAATTAAAAACATGGCAGAATTAGTTGCGTCTAATATCGCAGGAGGTAAAATAAAAGTGGTATGTGATTTACCAAAGAATAACAATATATATGGATATGCATCAGACAAAAAAATGAAACTTGATGCTTCTAAGATGAGGGGCCTGGGATGGAAACCAGAAGTTGATTTAAAGGAGGCATATGAACGAATGATTGAAAGTATGAGGTTATATTAAAAACATTATGAAATGGAGGAGTTGAGGAGTGAAGAATGAGGCTATATCAAAAGGACTTAAAAATATAAGATATACATTCATAGCTCAGATGATAGTAATGGGAGCAGGCGTTTTGAAAACCCTTTTGATACCTTCATTTTTATCAGTTGAAGCATATGGATATTGGCAGATCTATCTTTTTTATATATCATATATCGGCTTTTTTTATCTTGGATTCAACGATGGCGTGTTGCTCAGGTACGGAAAATATGATTATGATAAATTACCTTTTTCTGTAATGAGAACTTCAATGTACTTTTATCTTGTGATGTTGTTGATTTTTTCGGTCGTGTTTAGTTTGTATACCAGTACAATACAAGATATTGATAAGCGGATTATAATGAGCATTATTGCTGCTAGTATAGTAATGTACGGAATTAATGGTGTGCTAGTCTATATATTCCTTATTACCAATCAAATAAAATTGTATAGTTTTTTCACCTCTATTGATCAAGTTGTGGTATTGTTTTCTGCAATTTATATGCTGATGATTGGCAATCCCAATTATAAAATTCTTATTGTAGTATCATTTATCAGCAAACTAGTTTTAGTGCTTGTCATGATGTATCTATGTAAAGAACTTTTTTGGGGAAAATTAGAAAGTATTGCAAACGGATTCCGTGAATTTACGAAGAACATTGAATGCGGCTTGGTGTTGATGCTTGCACAGATTATGAGTATGTTGCTTACAGGACTCGGGAGAGTTTTAGTCGAATATTTAGGTAATATTGAGGAGTATGCTTACTATGCTTTTGCTATGAGTGTAATTAATATTGTAATGGTATGTGTTACTGCTTTTGCTACGGTTATGTATCCAATGATGTCACGAGTAAATTCAGATGACCTACCAGGATACTTTAATGTGTTCTGCAGTTATGTTACAATTTTTAATGCGATGGCTGTAATCTCTTATTTTCCGGCTGAATTTTTTGTGAAAATATTATTTCCACAGTATAGTCCAATGTTGGATTATTTGTTTGTTTTATTTATACTTCTAACATGGCAGGCGAAGATAAACATAGTTACCAACGCCTATTTTCGGGTACTAAGAAAAGAGAGACAGATGTTTGGAATAAATGCTTGTGGTGTTTTGATTTTTATTCTAATCGGATTTCCAGCCATGTTTATAACACATAGTATAAAAGCAGTTGCAATATGTACATTTTTTACTATACTGCTTATTGAAATAATATCGGAAATGTATTTGAGAAGGCAATTAGGAATAAGGATGAGTCTTGTTACGGTAAAAGATATTGTAATAAATATATTTTTTATAATATGTTGTATAACTTTTAATTTATTATGGGGATTTGTTATTTATATTATATTTTTAATAGGATTTTTACTATTAAATAAAAAAACGTTGACCGAACTTATTAATAAAATAAAATAATTAGTTTGGAATATGGGCTTTATAGAGGGATTAAAAAATTCAATTACAAATGGAACGAATGATAAATGGAATTTATAGATACAGCCATGGTATTGGCATTATACTGGTTGTTTTTTGGGGGGGGGATGTAATAATTTAGAAGTATGGAAATCAGATTAAAGATCTTGCTTTTGGGTGAATATTCGTTGGGGATTATGGTAAATCCTTCACAAGCAGAGTTGTCTCCTTTTTAGACATAAAACGGATAAGCCCTGCTCTTTACGTCCGTTCAATTCAGCTAGGCCAGCGACAACTACTATCAGAGTGGATAATGGGATGCTCATTCTCCTTCAATAATTCGATTACCTTATTGGCATATTATTTGCAAGAATTACGTTTGGGGATTCTCCCAGTGTCCAGACAATTACACTAAACCCTCAAAACAATCGATCCTTCTTCTTGCATAATATGTCTTACTACTTTTTCAGAAATACTAATTCCTTCATAAATGAGAACTGTATGCAAACGGCGTTATCTGTAACGTTGTGAGGATTCCTTAAATGTACGTTGGATATCTACCTGCAAAGCGGCATATTATCAGGTTTTCTTAAATGGATTCTGATAACAGTAGCTACTTTTGGCCATATGCAGCGCATTTAAAAGATAGTGGTTTCTCAGAGTATCAAACACGATAACTTTTTCTCGATTGGATAATTTTCATTATTGATGCCTTTATCTTTTAGTTTTGCGGACTTTTTTAAACACCATTTTCCAGCTGAAGTCGGCATGTCTCTTTCCTTAGAGCCTCTACTTCAGTTTCGTGTTCAAGTTTTTCTGTATTAGCTGTATCGTTTCTTTTTCCTCATTCAGGGGTTCTCGCATTCCTTGATTTTACCCTTCGCCCAGCAACTTCTGCGTCAGATCGATACGGCCGAGGGAGTTGCATTATAAATAGATGCAATTTCAGAAATCTTTAGGTTCCTCCGATAAAATTCACGAACAGCCTGTATTTGCTGTTCCTTAGTACATCTAATATGAGGTTTAAAGGTTTGACAACGTCTTTGTGCTTCTCTGAATTTTTTGTTCAATCCAGGCTATGAGGAGTGGACGACGGGGATAGCCTAAAGCTTATACTGTTAGAAGAATGTCAAAATAGGTACGCTCCGGGGGAGAATTTAAAATTTAATTCTAGAAAAACAAATAATATATTATCCCAATTTGACGAAAATAATAAAATATTATCTATGATAACAAATCCATTTCTAATCAAAACCCCTCAGGAGAGGCTGACATCTTTGGCAGCCAATGAGAAAAAACGAAGAAAAGAGGCAAAATTCACCCAAAAACAATTAAGCGAAATTCGGGAGTGAGTTTGGGTCCTGCTAAGCGGTTTGAACTAGTGGTGAGATTTCCCTTCATTCATTAGTGAAACTGGCAATTGCCATTGAATGAGGAAGACTTTACTCCGCTGTTTGCAAAAAAGCAGTATCATTCAATTCAGGAGATCGTAGATGAAGAGATAGAAGGCGCTTGAAGTGTTTATACATGACAGAAAAGTGGGGACGCTAGCCATGATGTGGGATGACACGGTGGCTTTTGAGTATGACAGATGGTGGCTACAAGAAGGTTATGTGCTCAGTCCGCATTCTCTGCCGCTGGAAGAAAAAGTGTTTATTCCCCGATATAATCCGTTTGAGGGTCTGTTTGGTGTGTTTGACGACAGTCTGCCCGGTGGATGGGGGCGAGTTCTGACGGATCGCCTTTTTTTTAAAATGGTGAGAATCCTTATGAGATTGACTGTACAGGATTTCTATTGATGGGGATTCAGGAATGGGGGTCTTATCGTATCATCCGGTCCATGATTTAGGAGAGGCTGGAGAGATTTTCGATTACGAGCGGATGGCCAGAGAATGCAAAAAAATTCTGTAAATAGATTTTTCTGAAAATCTGGACGAATTGTTCCAATTGTGTGGTTCATCGGGAGGGACTAGGCCAAAAACATTTACGAAAAGTATAACGGATAGGAATAGATTGTGATATTTCCTTCTTCCATTGACAAAGAGGTATGTGGAGAAGTCGAATACAGATATGCTATCAGTGCTAAGAAATGTGGTTTGGATATGGCTAATGTCAGGCTGTTTCCTTCAGAACGGTGCGCCGGTTACTTTGGGATAAGGCGGTTTGACCGTGTGAGAGATAAAGATGGAAATATGCAAAGAGTTCATATGCTTTCCGTCTGTGGGATTTTAGAGACTTCCCATAGAATTCATGAAAAATTCTCCCCCTCCCTCTTGCCAGTTCCCCCAAAAAATGCTATATTCTACTAGACTGACAAACTATGCCCAAATCTCGCCCTATATCAGACTGCAGCGGATTTCAGTAATCAAAACAGGGCATATTTTTTAATAGAAGCAGTGTAGTTCGGCCTACACCCATCACAATAATCACAACCCAAAGAAAAGAGGAACCCACCCATGGCAATAGTTGACCAAAGCAAAATCAGAAATTTCTGCATCATCGCCCACATTGATCACGGCAAGTCAACCCTTGCAGACCGAATTATAGAGAAGACTGGCTTACTTACCAGCAGGGAGATGCAGTCCCAGGTACTTGATAACATGGACTTAGAGCGTGAGCGTGGAATCACGATCAAGGCCCAGGCAGTCCGTACCGTATATACATCGAAAGACGGAGAAGAGTATATCTTCAACCTCATCGATACCCCAGGCCATGTCGATTTCAACTACGAGGTATCGAGGAGCCTCGCAGCCTGCGACGGAGCGATTCTTGTTGTAGACGCCGCACAGGGAATTGAGGCCCAGACGCTGGCCAATGTATACCTTGCCCTCGACCACAACCTGGATGTATTTCCGGTAATCAATAAAATTGACCTTCCAAGTGCGGAACCGGATCGTGTTGCCGCAGAGATAGAGGACGTAATCGGAATCGAGGCCCATGATGCCCCGAGAATTTCAGCTAAAATTGGTTTAAACATTGACGAGGTCCTGGAACAAATTGTCACAAAGATTCCGGCTCCCCAGGGAGACGCGGCGGCGCCGCTTCAGGCATTGATTTTCGACTCCCTCTATGACTCCTACAAAGGCGTCATCGTATTCTGCCGGATTAAGAATGGAAGTGTCCGCAAAGGCACCCAGATTAAGATGATGGCGACCGGAGCCAAGGCAGATGTGGTGGAGGTAGGCTACTTCGGAGCCGGCCAGTTCATTCCCTGTGAGGAACTGGAAGCCGGTATGGTAG
>UMGN01028620.1_pt1 | contig 13830 bp, 15 predicted proteins | sample 1965281 | NCBI WGS metagenome assembly UMGN01 (sample SAMEA4836073, study PRJEB28245) | human gut metagenome | biome: gut microbiome; material: fecal sample | place: Denmark | collected 2008 | reverse complement strand
AAACTAAGATGTTTCAATCCACGTACCTATATAAGGTACGACTTACGAAGCGTTTCATAACCATATTCATTTTTAGGTTTCAATCCACGTACCTATATAAGGTACGACGATAGCATTCTTCCTAAATGGTTGACTTATCGTGTTTCAATCCACGTACCTATATAAGGTACGACAGCAAGCCACAGCAACAGCACCAGAAAAGGTGGGTTTCAATCCACGTACCTATATAAGGTACGACTATAAGGCCAAATGCTCAAGGTCAAGTTCCGTCAGTTTCAATCCACGTACCTATATAAGGTACGACCAATGCTTTGGCAACTCGTGCTATCATGGAGACAGTTTCAATCCACGTACCTATATAAGGTACGACCGGGATTATATGTAAGTGTAATAAAAAGAGGTGCAGTTTCAATCCACGTACCTATATAAGGTACGACAAGATCGTGCGTTCACCATCCTGGATCCACTGGCCGTTTCAATCCACGTACCTATATAAGGTACGACAGCCAAGCAACTGTTACGATCCTTATATTGATTGTTTCAATCCACGTACCTATATAAGGTACGACTTACTTAAATGATTGAGGTTGAAAAATAGTTGTAGTTTCAATCCACGTACCTATATAAGGTACGACAACATGTCAGTTGCGCTTATATTATCAAGAGGGGTTTCAATCCACGTACCTATATAAGGTACGACGCCTTTTCTTCTTCGAACTCCATAAGTTCAGTAAAGTTTCAATCCACGTACCTATATAAGGTACGACTGCATTACAAATAATGCAAACATTTACAGTCTGTTATCAATGCATTTATGCGATAATAAACTTTTTGGATTTTTTATTGATGAAATAAAACTAATAGGAGTGTTTAATAGGCTAATAATCAATGATTGCGAAAACTCCAGCTTTTTGTTAATGCTTAATGTTCGCAAACAGTTATATTATAAGTTCATCTTCTACATTATAGGATGTGACGACACCTATGTATTCAACTCTTTTAGAATAATTATTTCCCAAGAAATAGAAACGAATACTATCTTTTTTATGATCGATGATATCCGATAGTTTTAATCTTAACTCGGTAAATTGAGCAGGCGAGACAGAGCATTCAAAAACGGAATTTTGGACGCGTTGGCCATAATTCAGGCATTGACGTGCTACCTGACGTAACCTGCGCTGTCCGTCGGAAGTCATCGTTTCTACGTCATATGTAACTAGAACATACATGAACTTACTTCATTAAAAAGACCGGATAATTATCTAAATCGTTTCTCAAAAAACGAGCTAAAAGCATCGCCTGAATATATGGGATCAGTCCTATCGGTACGGATTCATTTAAGTAGGGGTGGATTATTGTCTCTTTTTTTCTCTTCTGCCAAGCGAGTAAGACTCCCTTTCTGATATCTTCATCCATTACAATCCCGTTATCTCCGTGTTCGACAAAACCTTTACCGGATATCTGTTTACGATTAATTAAGGACAAAACCAACCTGTCTGCCAGGTAGGCTCGTAACTCTTCCATCATATCTAACGCTAAACTCGCTCTTCCTGGTCGATCGGTATGTAAAAAGCCTACGTATGGATCAAGTCCTACTGTTTCCAATGCAGACTGTACCTCATGATTCAGCAATGTGTAAACGAATGACAATAGAGCATTTACTTTGTCTTTGGGCGGTCTTCTGTTCCTCCCGTTAAAAGGAAAATCCTCACATTGCGATATGATCATCTGGTTAAATACAGAGAAATAAGTTGTAGCGGCTTCTCCCTCTATACCTCTTAATGTATCGGAGGACTCAGCAACTAAAGCCTGATTCTTTGATCTCTTTAACTTTTCAGATACGGATAAAAACAAGGATAGCTGTTTGTCGGAAGAAATGTGATCTCTTTTGAAACGATCGATAACCGTCCGGGAATTTGCTATCTTTCCTGCAATAAAAAGCCGACTGATTTCCAGTGATTTATTTGCATCGTCGGCAATCCTGTATTGTGTTCTTCGTAAAAGGACATTTCCTTTTGTCGGACCGGAGACTCTACCTTGAAACTGTCCATTAGCACTTAAAAAACATAATCCTACATTTCTTTCAGCACACATCTTCATTAATGCCGGAGAAGCACCTATATATCCGAATGTGACAATACCTTCTATATTTAAAACCGGAATTCTGAATATATCTTTTTCCTTAACCCTAATTACAACGTTTTCTCCATCTTTAGTTAAATAGGCTTCAGGAGTAGTTACATACAATGTGTTCAATAATTTTCTCATATTTTAATCGTATAACTGGGACAGGTAAGTATTCACTTTCGGTGTTTTTGTCAGTACTTTAGGCATACATACGTCACATAAAGAACATGACTTGCAATGCGCTTTGTATATTGCCGGCGGAAGAACTTTTTGCTCGTATAGCTTGTGCATTTGGACACATTTATTTTCAACCAGTTTCCGTAATTCTTCAGTAAACTGGACCTCTTCTCGGTGGCGAGTTTCCCCATAATACAAAAAGCCTTTTTCTATGCTGACGTTATACATCTCTTCCAGGCAAATCGCTTGTGCGCATAGCTGGACTTCATCTATCTGATCTTTTTTAGGTTTGCCTCGTTTGTATTCGACCGGAATTAATTGCCAGAATCCCGGATATTTAGGATGTCTTATTGAATTTTGTCCGGAGGTGGAAGCGACCATCTCTACTACATCAGAGATACCATAAAGTCCCAGCCGTCTGGAGACAAGCGTTACGGATCTTAATGTTACTATGCCTTTATTGCGGTTCATCAAGGTAGGATCATCGACTTTTTGATGCATCCAGTTTCCTTCAATAGTGAGGTTGTTTTCCGCCCACTGTTGTTCGATATGTATAAGGGCCCATTGACGTTTACAGAAAGTTATGTGTTGGATTCCGGAAAGCATCAACAGGTCCTCATCTCCGTATTCTATCATATCATGTCCAGAACTTCTACACCTTCCGGTAGTTTATCCTTGTCGATGGTAACAATATAATCGTCGAACGAACGGGGTGGGCGTTGGTCATCCTTAAGTTGAACCTTCACTAAACCGAATAAAGAATGAGCTGAAGCATTACCTAATGCTGTACTGTGTTTGAATACGATCAATTTGCGGGCATTCATCATTCCTCTGGCTGCTGAATGGTCGTGATCGAACATGTTTTTCAATGAATCCCAGAATAAGTTCAGGTCATCTTCATTGAATCCGGTTTGTGCGGCTAAATGAGCGGAAATAAATCCGTTAGCTTTATATAGTCCGTAAGGAACTGTAAATTTACGTCCCATAGTGCGGTTATCTCCACTCTGTTTTTTAGCCTCATCCTCCGTAGCCACAGCCATACGGGTTATACTATGTTCGGCAGTAACAATCGGACTGATGGAACGGGCAAAAGTAAATTGGATAGGGCCACGAACCTGTCCGGCATTTTCGCCTGTACTTAGTACGGCTCCAAATGTCCTTATGTCATAAAAGTTTCTGCACATCCATTGCCGAGCAGCCTCTGTTTTATCTCCTTTCTCTTTTATATCTTTAACCCCTTCCTGTTTATGAGCGTCTGCGATCAGATTATTCAATACCGCTTTCTCTTTAATGAATATATCATACAGTCTTTCTCCTCCTTTTACTATTTGAACAAAGTTCCGGACTTTACGCTTCAGACAGACATCGGAAACCAGGCCTTCACCTGTTTCCGGATCAACTCTGGGTAAATTTCCGGCATCGGGATCACCGTTCGGATTACCATCCTGTACATCAAATAAATAAATGAAGTCGTAACGATTGTTTATTGCTGTTTCCATATTTGTATAGTATTAATTTTTTTCTTTATCTGTTGTTGTTTTATATAAATCTTCTCTTTGATGGTAATAACCGATTGCGAAACGCGATTGGTCGTCCATCGATAAATATTTAGGTAATCCGTTACTATCCAGGTTGGTGATAACACTTTGCAATAATTTTTCATAATAAACAGATTTCCCGGTATCAAATTTTGCAAGGTGATGTCTGGATAAAGACAACAAGCGGCCGAATACAGTTGTCGGGGTTGTCGACGCTGCACCGTAGTAACGCTCTTTGATCGTAGAATTTGCTCCTGGGATAGCATCACTCTGGATCTTTTCAAGGATAGCAAACAAGCGGCCACATAAGTACGCTTGGTTTTTATTTTCTAAATCTAATGCCATTTGAATTTCTTTAGGTGGATTATTATGATTTCTGAATTTTCTATTTAAGTAGGCTTTGAGTATAGCGGCTCTTATCGACGTTATATTCCGGTCTGCTTTGATTCGTATCAGACATTGCATCTGCAATGTGGTCGGGTAGGGTTGGTTATCCCATATGCTTTGACTTAAATCGCTGGCTAAGCAGGGAGGCAGATTTTCCATTTTATTTAAGGAAGCAACTTGGGTCAGTAAGTTGAATAAAGAAAAATAGGCTCTTTGATTCTTGCTTTTAATGATTTCCAAGTCCTTAAAATGTTGTCTGATGTGACTGGCAAATTCGCCTACTGTTCCTTGTCGCCAGAATCTAACGGAGATACGGGCGGCATTAGGAGATAAACCTAACACGTAAAAGGGAGTTTTGTCCTCGTCATTCAATACTCCCGAGAACGGGGACTTCAAGAAGTCTCTGATAACTTCCGTGTTTTTATCCGGATCATCTTTGGGAGGAGATGTAAATATGAAACAGAAACATTGCTCCAACTTTGTCGGTTTCTGAGACCAGAAAACAACGGATGTGTCATGCAAGCGATATTTGTTAGAGGAATCTTTTCCCAATAAAGAATTTAAAGCTGTGGTATAAGCAGCTTCCGCTTCTTTTGAAATGGGTGCGTTCATACCTTGCTCTTTATAATAAGAATCGTAACCCGATTTCTTTTGAAAGCCAACCAGTTTAGCTCCGCTCTTACCCCCGGGTATGGCTATGGCACTATTGAGTATGGCTATCGGAGCCTTTTTTCCGGTGATGAGGCATATCCCTGTAGGTTCATCTTTGTCTGAACAGTCTTCTATAGATGATGTTACATCCGGATTTGCAGCCACGATAGTATTGTTTCCTGCTACTTTAAAGGAGATGTTTGTCCCGTCTTTTTTGATACATTCTTCCCATAAAGGGTCCATTTTTATACGTTGAAGATTATCAGGATTATCGTAAAATTTGGCTACTGCTTGAATCTCTTCATTGGAAGGATACATTTCGGCAAGCCGCCTGACCTCCTGAACAAAGGTTTTATTTTGTTTAGCGGCATCGTCCAGTGCTTTTGGCATTCCTTTATCATCCGTATTTTTAGGTTGGGCTAACACATATCCGAAATGGTCCCAAAATACATTTGCCGTTTGCCAACTGTTGCTGCCGGTACGTCCTTTACTTTTGACGACCAGGTATTTTTTTGCTCGTTTCTGTTTTCCTACCCCCTCGGTGGTATCCTGTAGTTCTAAAAAATTCCCTTTTTTATCTATCAGAATAAGATAAGGTATTTCTTTCCATTCTAATCCATGGGGAGCAATAGTACTCCCCGGATCAGCAGCTTTACGCTGGTAGTATTCGTATAATGCTTGCAAAATCATCGGCGTACCTCCTCACTGTTAATGGATGGAACGATCAAGACTCCTTGTTTCATTATAGCCCTGAAGAACATTGGCTTTGGATCTTTTTCGTTTGTGAAATCCATATCATATAGCATATATCCAAAATCACGATCTTCGGGTATTCCGTTTCCTTTTACCGGATTTTCGATGTATGTGAAATCTGCGGAGAACTCACGGCAACCTAAATAGGGTTGATTGAAACATTGCCCCTTTTTAGCTCTACGTTCGAACATAGCATTATATTTGCCTGGATTTTCGTCAGAGGACTTTGATGGCACTTTCAACATATCTTCTTTCGCTCTATTTCTTATAGGTATAAATTCCAACTCTGCAAAAATTCTATAGCAAACATCTTTTAGTAACAAACTGGATTTTTGTTGCCGATTATCTTCGATGAATAATCCGGATGAACGGGGGCTCATTAAACTTCCAATCTCATTTCTTTTCATGGAAAACCATCTGATTGGATTTAATACTTCTATTCGAGTAATATTCCATTGTATGGCTGGTTTCCAAAATATAGATTCGAAAATAGCTCGGGCAGCAGATGGCGTTATTATGTCGTAGCTAACTCTTTCGACTTTCATCTCCGGACGGGTAAAGCAGGCCATGCTTCCTTTAACCTCAAGACAGTATTCTTTATTTGTATATATCATATGTTTAGGTTAACGTAATATAAGGTGTTTATGCTTTGAGTAATAAGGTATCTTTATAACTCTGTTCAACAAAGATATATTTTATTTTCTAACAAACAAATATTTTAATCCTGTAATCTTCTTGCAAAAAATATTATAAATAGTTGTCCCCGTAAAGGATGCGACATTAAAGACACGTTCAAACGCGCCTTTGAAGAGTGGTTTCAATCCACGCATCTGTAAAAGATGCGACTTATTAGTTGCATTATTACTGTTGTATTCTAAAACGGACGTTTCAATCCACGCATCTGTAAAAGATGCGACTGGCATTGCGAAAAAACTCCTGCACTCTGGTAAGTTTCAATCCACGCATCTGTAAAAGATGCGACTTGACGAGGACGGTAATGCTTATAAGGTTGATTTCGTTTCAATCCACGCATCTGTAAAAGATGCGACATTATGGGATTATTGTATTCCTTTTGAGGGCAATGTTTCAATCCACGCATCTGTAAAAGATGCGACGTAGACGCCAAAAGCGCGCCATTGCTGCACAAGTTTCAATCCACGCATCTGTAAAAGATGCGACTTGGTTTTGCCGGTGACTGTCCATGCTTGGTCGGGGTTTCAATCCACGCATCTGTAAAAGATGCGACTTTAGCTGATCCACCATAATTACGATTCGAATTAGTTTCAATCCACGCATCTGTAAAAGATGCGACAAAGGCCTTGGATTTTGACCGTATATATATTCGTGTTTCAATCCACGCATCTGTAAAAGATGCGACCAAAAACCGACTATATGTTATAAAACATATTTCGGTTTCAATCCACGCATCTGTAAAAGATGCGACCAGTATTCAAGTCCTTACCTACTTCATGTGCCTGTTTCAATCCACGCATCTGTAAAAGATGCGACTTATACAAAAAGCATGGTCTTACTTTCAGATTGACGTTTCAATCCACGCATCTGTAAAAGATGCGACGTGTTCTAAAACTCCTGTTATTCTTACTTTTAAGGTTTCAATCCACGCATCTGTAAAAGATGCGACTAAAAAGACTTATAATCGTTTTATCACTAATGACGTTTCAATCCACGCATCTGTAAAAGATGCGACCGATATTATTAACCTTAGCATACATAGTCACAAGTTTCAATCCACGCATCTGTAAAAGATGCGACTGATTCTGTTTTGCCTAAATGGCTGACTTATCGCGTTTCAATCCACGCATCTGTAAAAGATGCGACAAGAGTTTGCACGTCGTGTACGTGAGACTGATGCGTTTCAATCCACGCATCTGTAAAAGATGCGACTTCACGACGGCGAGCCTGCATAATACGACGTTTAGTTTCAATCCACGCATCTGTAAAAGATGCGACGTTGAAAAATAGTTGTAGAATCCACAGAAGAAGTTTCAATCCACGCATCTGTAAAAGATGCGACAAGCATCCAAATTAGCGGTACGAGACCATGTTTCAGTTTCAATCCACGCATCTGTAAAAGATGCGACGGTATTGGTTCGGCTTATATTCGAGCTCGAAAGTTTCAATCCACGCATCTGTAAAAGATGCGACTCAGACTTTTGGAAAGTAGCAACAAAAGAAAATGTTTCAATCCACGCATCTGTAAAAGATGCGACGAAACGACAGAAATCTATTTAGAAAGCATTAACGGTTTCAATCCACGCATCTGTAAAAGATGCGACGCTTCGGAGAGATTAACTTTAGCATCTGTTTCACGTTTCAATCCACGCATCTGTAAAAGATGCGACGCAAGTAGTCATTCGCCAATCTCCTACCGACAGTTTCAATCCACGCATCTGTAAAAGATGCGACAAGATTGACATGCTCATTAATATCATTAATTTCAGTTTCAATCCACGCATCTGTAAAAGATGCGACATGCTTGGACCTTAAGTATATCCTTAAAATGTGAAGTTTCAATCCACGCATCTGTAAAAGATGCGACGGATGATGAGGTTCGAAGTGCTGCTTTTACATTGTTTCAATCCACGCATCTGTAAAAGATGCGACATATCCTCCATCTTCTTTTAAGATATAATTCTTAGTTTCAATCCACGCATCTGTAAAAGATGCGACGCACTATTTCTTCTGATGATAAATCAAGCCCGATAGTTTCAATCCACGCATCTGTAAAAGATGCGACTTCTGGTGCTTTTAACCAATCTCCGATATTGGGTTTCAATCCACGCATCTGTAAAAGATGCGACTCCATGTTTGTGAAAAGCTTTATTGATGACACTTTTAAATTGTAATTTTGCGAATGATAAAGTAGAAAAGCAATAAATGTTCATATTCTCTAAATAAATCTATAAGTGTATGATTTATAGAGGATGCGAACATCCAACGTTTTTTACAATTACTTAGGGTTCGCGTTTTTGTTATTGAAACATAAGTGTAATCATGTTATTTCTAAAGTAATCTGTAACTTTGCTGACAAAGTTAGGAATAGTTTTTATAGATACGATAAATAATGAATAAAAAGATACTTCAGTTAGCGCTTCCTTCTATTGTATCCAATATAACGGTTCCTTTGTTGGGATTGGTCGATGTGGCGATTGTCGGACATTTGGGGGCCGCTTCCTATATCGGGGCGATTGCGGTAGGGGGGATGCTGTTCAATATTATTTACTGGTTGTTCGGTTTCTTGCGGATGGGAACGAGTGGGATGACTTCACAGGCTCTGGGGAGACGGGATCTCCTGGAAGTAACGAGGGTTTTGTTCCGGTCGGTCGGTGTCGGGATTCTGATTTCTCTGGCTCTGCTTCTGCTCCAGTATCCGATACGGGAAATAGCTTTCTTACTATTGGATACGACGGATGAGGTAGAACGGTTGGCTTCCTTATATTTCAATATTTGTATTTGGGGAGCGCCGGCTGTGTTGGGATTGTATGGTTTCTCCGGTTGGTTTATCGGAATGCAGAATTCCCGTTTCCCGATGTTTATTGCGATCACCCAGAATGTCGTGAATATCGTGGCGAGCCTGATCTTCGTCTTTGTGTTCGGCATGAAGGTGCAAGGGGTTGCGACGGGAACGCTGATCGCTCAATATGGAGGCTTCGGGATGGCTGTATTCCTGTGGTTCGTATTCTATCGGAAGCGGTTGAATATTCGTGTTTGCTGGCATGAGGCCATGGATAAGGTCGCTATGCGTCGTTTCTTCCAGGTGAATGGCGATATTTTCTTTCGTACGCTTTGTTTGGTGGCGGTTACTACATTTTTTACTTCTACGGGTGCGAGACAGGGCGATATCGTTTTGGCTGTTAATACATTGCTGATGCAGTTGTTTACGCTTTTCTCCTATATCATGGACGGTTTTGCCTATGCGGGCGAGGCTTTGGCGGGACGTTATATCGGTGCTCGGAACAAAACAGCCCTTAGTCGGATGATCCGTTTGCTGTTTGGCTGGGGGATTGGGTTGTCCCTTTCGTTTACCCTGCTTTATGGAGTAGGCGGGAAAGGTTTTCTCTCCCTCCTGACGAATGACTCTGTTGTCATACAAGAGGCCGGAACCTATTTCTATTGGGTGCTGGCTGTTCCGCTTGCCGGCTTTGCCGCCTTCTTGTGGGATGGTATCCTGATCGGTGCGACAGCTACCCGCCTGATGCTTTATTCGATGTTGGTCGCTTCCGGCACTTTCTTTTTGATCTATTACCTCTTTTTCGGAATGATGGGAAATCATGCATTGTGGATGGCATTTCTGATATATCTGTTGCTTCGTGGTAGTATGCAATGGGTATTATGGAATCACCACAATGAATTAGCGTAATCGGTCGTATGCCCATTGTGCCGGATTGTTTAATATATAATTGGATATATTATGATACGCTTTTTCATCCTGTATGATATGTTCATAATAATTACGTTGCCATAATTTTTGACCGTGTAGATTAATCATTTTTGTCGATTGATATTTAAAATATCCCACAATATGCCCCAGTGTCACCACGTAGGGGCGGGGTTCGCCCGCCCTAAATGCATCCCGATCGATTTTTATAATCGCATGGAAATGATTTGGCATAATAACATATTCGCAACATTCGATATTGGGGTATTTGTGTTCCAAATCCCAATAACATTGTTGGATTATTTCACCATATGGGTTTAATATCATTTATAACCCTTCCTGTGAATAATCATATCCTTTCAAACGGATACTGTGACGATGGTGGATGTCTGGATTGTACTGTTTCATAGTCGATGGTTGTCTTATTGGCTTAATACGAGTCTAAATATAAGGAAAAAGCCGGAAATCAAGAGAAGATATCCGGCTTTTATGAAATTAGATACGCTCTATTATTGTCTGTAGCTTGCTAATTCGTCGGCATTGAATTTCAAGATAAAGCTGCTGTGTTTTTCCACTTCCGCTTCGACATAATTCAAGTATACGACAGCTGATTTGGCAAACATTTCAGGAGTCTTTGTCGCGTCTTGGATCAGCAGGTGAGCCATGATGCAGTCGGCTGCCATTTCATAAAGGCGACGGGCAACAAAGTCCTGCAATTCCTGGTTCTGCGCTTCCTTCACCTTGTTCATGCAGGCTTCGAACTTATTGGCCATTTCAACCAGGCGGCCTTTCAGCGGTTCCATTTCAGGAGAACACGGGATTGTTTCGAATTCTCGGATGGTAGCCAGATAGGAACCGTTGGTCACGTAACGGATGGCTGCAACTGTCTGCAATTGCGTCGTTCCTTCGTAGATGGAGGTGATGCGGGCATCCCGGTAGATACGTTGACAAGCATATTCCAGCATGAAGCCTGAACCACCATGAATTTGGATACAGTCGTATGCGTTCTGGTTGGCATATTCGGAGTTCATACCTTTTGCCAGCGGGGTGAAAGAGTCGGCTAGTTTGGCATATTTTTTCTGTTCCTGACGTTCTTCCGGAGTCAGCTTGCGTTCACGGGCGATGTCGTCCAGTGCTTTGTAGATATCTACATAACGGGAAGTCTGATACAGTAAGGCACGGCCGGCATCCAGCTTCGCTTTCATGATAGACAGCATGTCGTAAACAGCCGGGAATTCGATAATTGCTTTGCCGAACTGTTTGCGTTCCTTTGCGTAAGCTAACCCTTCGTTGTAGGCGGCCTGGCTCAGACCGACAGACTGTGCGGCGATACCCAAACGGGCACCGTTCATCAGCGCCATCACATATTTGATCAAACCTAATTTGCGATCTCCGCAAAGTTCGGCTTTCGCATTCTTGTAAACCAGTTCGCAGGTAGGCGAACCGTGAATACCCAACTTGTTTTCAATACGGCGGACATCTACGCCACCCTGGCGTTTGTCATAGATGAACATAGACAGGCCACGCCCGTCTTTCGTCCCTTCTTCCGAACGGGCCAAGACCAGATGAAGGTCGGCGTCTCCGTTTGTGATGAAACGTTTCACACCGTTCAGACGCCAGCAATTTTCTTTTTCGTCGAAAGTCGCTTTCAGCATCACGGACTGCAAGTCGGAACCGGCATCCGGCTCTGTCAAGTCCATAGACATCGTTTCACCGGCGCAGATACGCGGAATGAAACGGCTGTGCTGGTCTTCGTTTCCGAATTCATATAATGTCTCGATACAATCTTGCAACGACCAGATGTTTCCGAATCCAGCATCGGCAGCGGCCACGATTTCGGCGCACATGGTGTACGGCGTGATCGGGAAGTTCAAACCGCCGAAACGGCGCGGCATCGTCATACCGTTCAGGCCGGCTTTCACCATTGCATCCAGATTCTGCTTGGTCCCGGAAGCGTATTCCACACGTCCGTTTGCGCAGTGGGGGCCTTCTTCGTCAACTCCTTCGGCATTGGGAGCGATGATCTCACCCGTGATTTCGCCTGTGATTTCAAGCACTTTGTCGAACGAGTCCATTGCATCGGCATAATCCTGCGGTGCATAGTCGAACTCTTCTTTATCTCTGTAATTGCGTTCTTTCAGTTCGCAAATACGTTCCATCATCGGATTGTTCAAGTGATACTTGAGTTCCGGAATGTCTGTATAATAATTTGCCATCTCTTTACTTGCTGTTCTGTTTGTAATACTTAATCATCTTCGGAATCACCTCCTCAACAGTGCCGTTGATCACGTAGTCGGCAATCGTGTTGATCGGAGCGTTCTCGTCGTTGTTGATAGAGATGATGATACCTGCATCCTGCATACCTGCGATATGCTGGATCTGTCCGGAGATACCGCAAGCGATATACAATTTCGGACGGACCGTCACACCTGTCTGGCCGATCTGGCGGTCATGGTCACAGAAACCGGCATCAACGGCTGCACGGCTGGCGCCTACTTCGGCATGAAGTTCCTTTGCCAGTTCGAACAACATATCGAAACTTTCCTTGGAACCCATTCCGTAACCGCCGGCTACTACGATCGGAGCACCTTTCAGGTTGTGTTTGGCCTTTTCTATGTGGCGGTCGATGACCTTTACGACATAATCCGTTTCCGGAACATATTTGGCGACGTCGTGTTTTACCACTTCGCCTTTATAACCGGCGTCCAGAATTTCTTTTTTCATCACACCTTCGCGAACAGTCGCCATCTGAGGACGGTGTTCCGGATTGATGATCGTCGCTACGATGTTACCACCGAAAGCGGGACGGATCTGGTATAACAGGTTTTCGTATGTTTTACCAGCTCTTTTGTCTTCGTGCGAGCCGATTTCGAGGGATGTACAGTCTGCTGTCAGACCGCTTGTCAGTGCAGAAGAAACACGGGGGCCTAAGTCACGGCCGATAACCGTTGCTCCCATCAGGCAGATCTGCGGTTTTTCTTCTTTGAACAGATTGATCAAAACAGAAGAATGAGGAAGGGAAGTGTACGGGAACAGACCGGGAGCGTCAAAAATATGCACCTTGTCCACGCCATAAGGCATCACCTGCTTTTCAATCCCTTCCAGTCCGGAACCGGCCACAATGGCTTCGAGTTGGCAGTTCAACTGGTTGGCTAACTTGCGACCTTTGGTCAGCAGTTCGAGGCTTACATCGGCAATCGTTGTACCTTCAAGCTCACAATATACAAATACATTATTCATATTGTTCAATCTTTTTTACCGTATGAATTGTCAATTATCAATTGTCAATTATCCGATAGTGTGGTTAGCTAACAGTTCAACAATCAAATCTTCCACATCCTTGTCTGAGCCGGTCAGCGTCTTGCTTTCCTTTGCCTGGAACACGATGTTCTGAATCGCTTTGACTTTTGTCGGCGAACCGGACAAACCGCATTGTGCGAGATCTCCGTTTACATCGGCAACACTCCATTCCGGAATATTCAGGTACGGGCGCTTTTCATACAGTTCGGGGTATGGCAGTGCCGATACGCCTTCCGGATGGCAGGCGGGAGCAGGAACTTTTTCCTGCGCGCCCAATGCCCGTTTGTATTTCATCACCAACTTGGCATTACGCGGACGGCAGGGGGCAGCCGAACCGTTGACCGTAATCACGATAGGCAGCGGACCTTCCACTGTTTCGACACCACCGTCGATATGCCGTTTCACTGTGATACTGCGATTCTTTTCGTCTACGTTCAGGATTTCTTCGGCATATGTGACCTGTGTTAATCCTAACTTTTCAGCGACTTGAGGACCTAC
>UMGN01008971.1_pt1 | contig 14113 bp, 18 predicted proteins | sample 1965281 | NCBI WGS metagenome assembly UMGN01 (sample SAMEA4836073, study PRJEB28245) | human gut metagenome | biome: gut microbiome; material: fecal sample | place: Denmark | collected 2008 | reverse complement strand
AAAAAACCGCCATATTCTTTAGGAAAAAGAATTTTCAGAATCTGATGCCCGGCTTCGTGCGCTTTGGTGAAATTACATCTGCCAATCTGCGAAATGTCCTCATTCAAATCACGCTCGATGAATATTGTTTTGCCGTCAAGATAGCAATAACTCTCCTCATCAGCGTAATCAAATACTTTGTATGTTACAGCACCATACGATGATGTAAGTCCGAGGACAGAACCATCTAAAGATAAGTGGTGATATTCAAGATTGACTCCTAACAAATCAGTAATTAGCTTGTCAGGTGTAATCTTATATACTGTTTTGCCCGTTAAGTCAGGTAATCGGAAATATGCTTTTGTCACTCGTTCACCAATAGCTTCAATATCTTTGCGTGACAAATATTTCAATTATATGTTCCTCCTAAACAGTCTTAAACTCTACAAACCATTTGCCGTTTTCTTCGTCAAAAAAGTAGGTTTGCTTTCCGCAGATAGATACCGTATAACGGATACCCGGACCGCCAACTTTTGTAGCTGCCGCACGGCATCGATGAATCAGACGGTCAATCTCGAATTTGCGTCCGTCCTCCAGCGTAATGAACCGGGGACGACAAGTCCCGTCGGGATTGTGGTCTGCGTTTACTAATACATAAACTTTGTTCCTTTCCTGTTGCATATCTATATCTCGTAAGACTTATAAGCAGCAATAATCCTGCCGACATAATCATAGCCTTCAAGTTCACATATAAACAGTTTGAATTGCCCTTGCTTATTGATAAAACACAATAGTGTGTTTTCCTCATATTCTGCGTCTAAATCAATATACAAAGTAGTTCACTCAACTATTCCATAAGCAAGAAAATGATTTCCATTATCGGCAATTAAGGCGATCAAATTATGATGTTCTTTCAGTAAAGACTTTGGTGTTTCAACATAGCTTTTGATTGATTCTGTTTTAATAGCGAACATAGGCAACCACCTATTTGACTAATCCTGTTGGCATAGTGATCTCAACATTACCCATCGGCATTCCAAGCTCTTGTAGCAAAACAGCATTTCTTATGCAGCGTTTACCAAACCTCTGGCGAAGTTTTTCAACACAGCCATCCAGCTTTTCTTGTTTCTCGGCTCGCTCATAATCGCAGAACAAATCAATCTGCTGCGGCATATCCTGCGGAAACAGGTTAATCGCCTGAATAGTTACCGATCTAATAGGATTTCTCCAATCATATCTTTTTTTGAATAGCTGAAAAGCATATTGTGCTAAAACCAATGGTGATTGCGTCACCATCTGCATTTGCGTCTGCCACTGCTTTGAGAACAAGGTATTATCCCTAACATAGATAGCAACGGCTTTTGCAACCTTTTGATGTACACGCAGCTTATGTCCGATGCCTTGTGTCAATTCTAAGAAAACACGCCAAACTTCTTCTTCGTTACTCAAATCTACAACCGTTGTGATTCCGTGTCCGATACTCTTAACAGGTGAAACAAACTTAATATCCTTAACCGTTGAATTATCTCTACCGTTTGCATATAACCATAGTGATACTCCGTTCTTGCCTAATATCCTTTTTATAAAGTCATAGTCAGAATTTGCTAAGTCACCGATTGTTCGTATGCAGTAGTTATTAAGGACTCTTGTCGTAGCTCTCCATACACCGAGTAAATCAGAAGCAGGTAAGCCCCAAATCTTTTCCCGGAAGGTTTCTTTTTCAAAGACTGTTACAGCGTCAGGCTTTTTATAATCAGAGCCTAATTTTGCAAATATCTTATTGAAAGAAACGCCGACGGAGATGGTCAAGCCAAGTTCAAACTTTATCCTCTCACGAATCTCATTAGCAACATCTACCGGTTTGCCAAACAGCTTTTTTGTGCCGGAAATATCAAGCCAGCACTCGTCCATACCGTAAGGCTCTACCTGATTGGTATAATCACAGTAGATTGCTTTTGCCAATTTGGAATACTTCAAGTATTCTTCGTAATGAGGTGGTACAACAACTAAATCAGGACACTTCTGTTTTGCCTGCCATACTGCGTCACCTGTTGCGACCTTGAATGCTTTGGCTTTATAATTTTTTGCAAGTACAATGCCGTGCCGTTCCTCAACTGATCCACAAACAGCAACGGGGTACTGTTTCAATTCAGGGTTTAGCATACATTCGACAGAAGCATAAAAGTTATTCATATCGCAATGCAAAATATTTCGTGTCATTTTTGTAATACCTCTTGACTTAATTCACAATTTAATGTAGAATACAAGTAGTAATTCACAAGTTACTTGTGGATTGCATACCCATTATACACAAGCTGCTTGTGAAAGTCAAGAGGTAATTTTAATCATTCACAAGTTAGTTGTGAAATCGAGGAGGTTGTAATAATGACATTTGGTGAGAAACTTCGTGAAAGCCGAGCGAAAAAGGGAATGACACAAAGCAAGCTTGCCAAAGCAGCAAATCTCGGACTAAACACAATTAGTAATTATGAAAGCGGAAAAACATATCCCAAGAAAAGAGAAGTATATGATATACTCGCAGAGATCCTTGAGGTTGACGTTAATTATCTCCGAAATGAAAATGAGGAGTTTATTACTGAAGCATCTGAAAAATATGGATATAGAGGTAAGCAACAAGCCGATCAGCTTGTACAGGAGATTGGCGGCTTATTTGCAGGCGGTGAGCTGTCCGATGATGAAATGGATGGCGTTATGAAAGCTCTCCAAGATATATATTGGGAGTGCAAGGCAGAAAACCGTGAAAAATATACTCTCAAAAAATTAAAAGAATCTAACGAGTAGCGGAGCAAAGTCCGTTTTTTGGGACACTTCTTGATTTATAATTATAGTAGGCAGTAAAAAATTCGGGTTGAATTTTCTCGAATTTGCTGTTTTCAGTAAGCGTTAATTAAGAGGTGAGCTTATTGCAATTCATAAAACGACTTAAACACTTGTTCATTTCAAGGAAACATTGCAGTCATAATTGCTTATGGTGTAAGTATTATTCTGACTGTTGTACAGAGATTAAAAGGAATCTATAAGATTATTCCTCTCTGATGTTTTAATCAACTTAATTACTCTTATTAGGGTGGTGATATTATGATTGATTTATTTTACATTTACTCTAAAGCGACCGAAATGGTTAAGCAAACAGGCACTCGCAATCCTATGAAGATTGCTTCCGAAATTGGTGTTATGCTCCGTTATTCAGAGGAATTAGATAAACTGTTGGGACTTTACACATATCGCTGGAAGCACAGAATTATCCTTCTTAATGATAAGATGGAGGAAATAATGGCACGAATGGTCTGCGCTCACGAGCTTGGACACGATGCCCTTCATAGAGATATAGCCAAAGGCGACGGGCTTAAAGAGTTTGTGCTTTTCAATATGAAAGACACAACGGAATATGAAGCCAACGCTTTTGCAGCACATCTGATAATTGACGATGATGACATTTATTCAATGAGTAAGGATAAGTACGATGTCGTTCAGATGGCAAAAATGCTAAATGTGAATATCAATCTCGTTTTGATAAAACTTCAAGAGCTTAACAAACTCGGTTATGATTTTAGAGTTCCTTGTGAAGCCGATAGCTTTTTCTTCCGCAAGCCGAAAACACTGACCAGCAATGAATTGAACTGAATCATTCTCCGTGAAAGGACATAGGTGATTTTATGTTCAACGACAAGGATTTTATGGGCGGAATGTTTGACTTTGACGGAAACGGCAAAACAACATTATACGAGCAGTATGTGGCTTACAAAATCTACGAGAAAACAACTAAGGAAGAAAACAATTTCTCATCTTCTTATCACAAACCTGCGAAGTACAGTTACACTAACAACAATTCAACAAATAGCAAGGGCACAAAGGGCGGAACCATCATTGCGGTTGTTGCCGTGATTATCTCCCTTTTCCTTCTCTTTGCTAAATGCTCCTCCACCAAACGTGTATTGGACGAACACCTACTTTTTTAGTGGCGGCTTTGCCGTCAAGGTGATGCTCTAATACGAAACAGAAAACCGCCATCTTAGATTAAGTTCTAAGGTGGCGGTTTTGTTATGACAATTTATATTTTTCTGAAAGTAAGTTTGGAATCTCGTGCCTTTTATCTAAAGAATGTGATTCTCTGAGTATTTCCAAAGGATCGAAGAATGGTGTAAATGAAATAATGTCTTGCCCGGTCTTTCCCGCTTCACAAAGAGCCTTGCTTTCACGAACCTCATTTTCAATAGATTTTGAAAAGTACATATCTTCCGAATACATAAACATAATCAATGTCAATGCGGCAAGTTTATCATCTAATGTAAGTTTATTAAATTGCTTATAAAACTGTCTATAACGTTTATCTCCATCCTCAATAAACATCACGATTACAGTTTCCGATTTCAAAGGTAATATGCTTATATGAATGTTTTGTATTCGGTACTCAGGAGATGGATTATAAATGTTGTTGATGATATTACCGTTAAAATCAACAGCCAATGCTAACGAACATTGCAATGCAATTGGAACCACATAATTTAGTTTTTCGTAATAGCATACATAGTAGTCTATTGAACTGCCTTTTTCTAATGCTTTCTTTGCTTTTTTATAACTGTCCACATATTCCTTTAAATCCATTTTATTTGCGGCGTTTTTTGCATCACTAAACATCCGAGCAGCATCTGTTTTTTTAGCGGAAATATTAAAGAGTTCAATTTCAAAAAGCCGTTTGCTAATAGATTTCAAACTATTTTTTAATGCCATTTGGGCAATCATTTTTGGAGTAGGTTGATTTGAATAATTATCAGGATTCTCATAGTCTGAAAAAATTTTACTATCGCAATCATTGCAAATTAAATGAAATGTTCCTGCTTTATTCACTCCATTTTCAGTATCCATCAAAGGATTATCCACAACGGTATTTAATGTTAATGCATCGCCATTTGTGGCAATGTTTTCAAGACAAAACCTCGGAACGGAATGCGAATTACAAAAACTTGTAACGCTCTTTCCGCAAAAATAACAAGTATCTCTCTTTGCAGCTTGACGTGCTTCTTTTAAAAGTCGACTCATTTGCTTCTTATATGTAAAATCGGTTCTGAGCAATTCTTTTTCCTCATCCGAAAAAGCCCCCAAATTAAAGAGATTAACCATATCATCAAACATTTTTTTCACCTCTTTGAAAACATTATATCATAATTTTAAGCAATTAACAATTAGTAGCTTAAAGGTCAAATCATAATTTCATACATTCGACTATTAAACCGCCTTTGAGTACAATTATGGTAGAAAATCAAAGGAGGTTTTGATATGCGAGGTAAGAAGTATTACATAGCACTTGATGATTCTGAACGGCGGGTGGTCGTGAATTGCTTGAACGAAATGCGAAACAACCTTATTGCTAATGGTAAGTACACCGATGCGGTGGACGAGGTTTTACTGAAAATCATTGATGCAAAGCAAAAAGAATTCAAAGTGATCTACAAGGAGGCGTGAGTATGGAAAAGGTTATTTATGACAAAAAGAACGGTCTTTGGTACGAACTTCAAGGTGACTACTATCTACTATGTTTAAAACTGCCCGAAGGAGAACAACAGCCTGTCGGCTTATGGGGACAACGACATTTGCGGTATATCAAGCAAAATCGCAAGGTCTTTTATCTCAATCTGCTAACAAGCGGTAAACTGAACGGTTACCTCTCAGGTCTTGACAAACAGGCAGAAGATATGTTTTCTCGGCTCGCAAAACAAATGGCAGAGTGTGAGGGAGTGACGGAAAAACTCAAGGCTGACGATCAAATGGAATGGGTTGATCGGATGAACAATATCCGCAGCAGAGCAAAGGAAGTCATAAATAATGAATTGATTTTTTCATAAAAGATTAACTGTGCTGTAAACATCAAAAGGATTTACAGCACAGTTTTTGCTATTCATTTTCTGCTTAACAGATTATTCAACCTTCATCATTCGGTAGCCTACGCCGATATGCGTTTGGATATATTGGAGAGAATCTGCGTCCTTCTCCAGCTTTTTGCGGAGCGTTGCCATAAAAACACGCAAGGAAGCAATATCGTTATCCCAACTGCTGCCCCAAATGTTCTGGGTAATAAAGGTATGGGTTAAAACCTTGCCGATATTTCTTGAAAACAGACACAAAAGCTTATATTCAATAGCTGTAAGGTGCAGTTCATCGTCGCCGAGATAGGCGCATCCTGCGGCATAATCTATACGAAGCTGACCGTTTGTGAAAACAGACGCTTCGGCGGCGGCCTCGTTCTGTATCATATTAAGCCGCCTTTACAGACTGTTTCGCATGCTTTTTTAACTTCACGGCAAGCGAGCTTGTGAGCAGTGCCGCCAAAAACATAATTAAAAAGGTGACAGGATATCCTTGATCGTAAGCCCGAAGTGTGAACTGCGGATTGGTAAAGAAAAAGTTGAAAACCAAAACGCTGACAATAGAAGAAATCAGGCTGTAAATCCGATGCCTTGTAACGACCGAGGTCACAAGAACGCCGAGAACATATACCGTGATGATATTTGCCTCTGCAACCCCCAATTGCCTGAACAGCATTCCTATACAGCTTGCCAAAATTAAAATGGCAACGTTTTTTAAAAGATCGGATACCGAAAATACACTTTTGCTTTTTCTTCTCGCTTTTTTTGCACGGTATGCGGCGTTTTTGCCGCCGGCATCGGGTATGATATGCACATCTAAATTCGGTGCGTTTGCAATCAGTTTTTCTGTAAGAGTAGGTTTGGAAAATATGCTCTTTCGGGTTGCGGAGCTTCTTCCTATCACAATTTTGAAACACCCGAAAGTCTTGCAAATTCGGCGATTTGATAAGAAACATCTTCACCGTACACGGTTTCGATTTTAGCGCCTAATTGTTCTGCAAGATGCATATTGTTTCGCAGGCGTTTTACATCTTCCTCGGACATTACCTGATAATCAGGGGTTTCAACAAACAGCGCGGTAAAAGCGCCCTTAAAGGCATTCGCCATTCGGGCGGCGGTGCGGATAATTTTTGCATTCGACGGTGACGACGAAAGGCAGACAAGAATATGCTCATCGGTATGATAATCGCTGTGACTTTTCGTTCTGACGGTTTCGGTAAGCAGATTCACCCTGTCGGCACAGCGGCGCAAGGCAATTTCCTGAAGCGCCGTAAGATTTTCAATGGTAAAGAAATTCTCTGTTGCACGCTCAGCTTGAGTCGGGTTATAAACTTTGCCCGCTTGCAGCCGTTCAATCTATTCCTGCGGCTCAATATCCACAAGCTCAACCTGACTTGCGTTGTCAAACACCGAATCGGGGATTCGCTCATGTACCATAATGCCCGTTATAGATGTAACAGTGTCATTTAGACTTTCAATATGCTGAACGTTTACCGTGGTATAAACGTCTATTCCCGCATTAAGTAACTCTTCAATATCCTGATAACGCTTTGTATGTCGGCACACGGGGGCATTGGTATGGGCAAGCTCATCCACAAGAATTAACTGTGGATGTCTGGCAAGTGCAGCGTCCAGATTAAATTCTGAAAGAGTAATTCCGTTATATTCCGAAACAAGATTCGGAAGACATTCCAATCCGTTTACAAGTGCAGAGGTCTGAAGACGGGCATGAGGTTCAATATATCCGGCAACGACATCAATACCATGCCTCTTTACCGAATGAGCTGCTTTCAGCATAGCATAGGTTTTGCCGACTCCTGCGGCATAGCCAAAAAAGATTTTCAAATGTCCTCTGTTTAGGTTCTGTTTCTCCTTTTCAATTTCTTTTAGAAAATGTTCTGGACTATGCCTTATTTCATCCATATAAACATCCCTGTAAGTCTCATATTTCAAGTTGGAAAAATTAAAAGAATTTTTTCTTTTTGAAGTAGATGATTTCTCCTATTGCGATAATAAGAGAAACAATAATCACCGACAGATAACCGTATCGCCACTTCAGCTCCGGCATATAAGCAAAGTTCATTCCATACCATCCCGTAATTAAAGTAAGAGGCAGGAAAAAGGTGGTGACGATTGTGAGAATCCCCATAATCTTATTTTGCCGCGCATCCTGCATAGACTGATAAAGCTCACGAAGTTGAAGCATATTTTCACGAAGCAACTTTACATGGTTTTGCAATCTCTCGACACGATGGGTAAATTTATCCCAGTCCTGCGTATCGTTTGCAAATGGAGAACACGCGCGGGATTGAAACAACTCTCCGATATCTGTCAGTTGTTCATAGTAAGCATTTAATTCAGACAGCTTTTGCCTGCGTTTTGTGAGCAGAGGGAAAAAGTCTGTCGAACCGCCGGAGCCGATATTTTCTTCCATTTTTTCTGTTTCTGACTCGATGTGAGAAAGATAGAGAACATCATCCTCTATCATTTGCTCCATAAACTGCAAAAGAAGCTGAGCCGGACTGTTCAGCTCCTGAAACATACTTATCCGTTTTTCTACCAATAATTTCAAATCGCCTACATCTTCCACAAATAAGAGCGACTGTCCCGTCAAATAAAAGCTGAAGGAAAGCTGCGGTGAACGCTGTTCGCTTTTTTGAGGCAGGCGTAATGTTCCGATGATGCAGTTTTTGAAAACCTCTGCCTTACAATAACGAATCGATCCAAGACAGTGAAGAAGTTCTTTATAATACGGTAGTTGTTCTTTACATTTGTGAAATTCCGCCGTACTCATAAATGTAAAAAACGGCTTTTTATCGCCGCAGTTTTGGGCGGCTTGCAGACTCCCGTCTTTTGAATTTATAAAGTATTGCATTACAACTCCCCCTTTCTACTTTTTATTATATCACATATATCACAAGTATAAAAGTATTTTCTACTTTACATATTCTGCATTGATCACCGCTTGATTTGAAAAGAGAAAATCAGAGAAGCTATTTGCAAAGGCATTATTTGAAGCCTTTTTCCATATCACAGCGGTCTGAATTACGGAAGGCTCCAGCGGTTCTATCGTACATCCTGCTTTCTCACAGATAATACTATTTTGCTTTGTAGAAATGATAAGACAGCGGTATGTATCGTCATTTGCAGAAGCATTGTTTTCAATAAAGCAAAAGTCAATGCGATTTTTGTTTAGCTTATCATATATATCCTCAGTATTTCCAAACAGGAAATGAAGCTGACAATTCGGCTTTCCTTTTGAAAACTTTTCAAATAGCGGTATCAGCGAATCCAAGATCATAGGATTATCAAACGCAATAAAAAGGCTGTTTTCTGCAATTTCTTCGTCAATTAAGTGGTGGTTATTTGCTAAAAAATCGTCAAGCCTTTTCATTATAAAGTAACCGAACACAATCATGACAGCCACTGCGCACACTAACAATAATTCTTTCATGCTTTCCGTCTTCTTTCGGAATTTATATGTGAAAACACTTTTGTATGTTTTTGGTATCACCCAGCACCAAAATAGTGTCACCCGGTATAAAGCTTGTTTCAGACGCAAAATTTAGATTCATTTTACCGTCGCGTTTAATCGCCATAATATTGATACCGTGCTTTTTACGCACATCTGCTTCAATAACGGTTTTTCCGATCCATTTTTCGGGTACGGCAATTTCAAAAATTGCGTGATCGCTGTCCAACTCTATGTAATCGAGGATATGGTCGGCAGTATAGCGGATAGCCGTCCAATCCGCAAGCTGCCTTTCAGTCCTGCGGTTTCATAAACAGGCTGATAAATGGTCGGAATTTCGTTACCTTCATCATCAGTACCGCCGCTGACATTTACGCCGTAGAACACTTCGCCCTCTTTGGCGATGGTAATCTTGCCTTTCTGAGCGTAGTTTGCCTTATTTACCTTAGTCAAAACAATGCTGCCCTCCTCTGTGGAGTTTTCTTCTGTGATGTCAAAGGTGATAGGTGTACTGTCAAGCACATAGCCGTGCGGAGCCTGCACCTCTACGAGCTTATAGCCCTTATCGTACACGAGCATTTCGGGAGTGATAAGATAGCCCTCGCTGTTGGTGTAGAATGTGTCGATTGTGAGATTCGAGGAGTACGGAACGGACATAGTGATCAGAGTATTATCGGGTGCATAAATCTGGAATCCCGCTCCCTCATAGGGGATGGTTCTTCCTGATTCTGCATCCACCTTAACAACCTTAAGATAGGACTCGAAGATATCATTATTAATGATGAAGCTGTACGGCTTAGAGTTGTCGCAGACGAATACATCGAAGTCGTCAACATAGTGTCTGCCTTCCCAGCCGTAGGTCTGATGGACGGTGTAAGTGCCATAAGGCAGCTTCTTTGATTTTGCGTATCCCTTTTCGTCGCAGATAAGGGTATCACGCTCACTGTCCTTTGCTTTGTCAAAACTCCCTGCGCTTTTGAGAAAGAGCTGAAACGTGGCTCCTTCTTCGGGTGTTTCGATTTTAGTCTGTCCCTGATCGGTGTGCTTAATGATTTCAATCTCGCCCTTGATGATCTGTTCGGTAACGCCGACAGATATGGGGTTATGCTCAACGGTGTAGTTTTTCGCTTCTGCGCCGACATTGTAAACTGTTTCGTTGAGAAGATAGCCCTCGGAAGGCTCAATCTCTCTGATAGTCCAATTATCGCCGCAAACATATTCCTTTGTGGTGAATTTGCCGTCCTTGTCGGTGGTGTAGGTATCAACCAGCTTATCGCCGTCATAGATGCCGTACTTTGCTCCAGCAAGCGTAGCGTCGCCCTGTGCCTTCTTTGCTTCAGCGTCGGTCTTTTCTACGGTTACGGTAAACTTCTTCAAAACATTGATAAATTCACGTTTAGTCGCCTTGTCCCAAACAACAGGTGCAGTCTGTGACTTAGGTACAACATAGCGAATGGAAGTATCTACCTCTTCAAGGATATAGGGGTTATCGCCGCTTACAAGGATATTCTTAAAGTTGGCTATGCCGTTCTTGTCGGTGGTAGCATATTCGTCAACCTTTGCGCCTGAGAGTGATGTGCCGTAAAGGTGGAATTTTACGCCCTCGTTGAAATTATCCTCCGAGGACTTCACGACCTGAAGATTACCACGCTTCAATACATTACTGAATTTGACGGTGGCAGTCTTGCCGCTTTCTACCTTAACGGTCTGTGCTTTCTGATCCTCATATCTTTCCTCAGTAACCTCAGTAACGGTATATGTGCCTACCTTGAGGTCATCGAGCTGGAATTCGCCCTTTGAATTGGTGGTTACGGTCTTGCTGTAATTGTCAGCGCCTGTAATCTTGAATTTTACGCCGTCAACCTTTACGTCATCAGAGGTCTTGACAATTTTGAGCGAGCCTGCCAAGGTCTTAACAGCGAAATATGCTGTCTTGGTTTCGGTATCGGACTGAACGCCCGTTACAACGTCCTGCTTTGAGGAGCTGCCGCAGGCAACAAGGGTAGTTGTAACCTTCGGCATATTCTTTGTTGCGCTGAAAACAACAGCGTCGGGAATAGCCTTTGAGGAAATCAAAGTAATCTTGTTACCCGAAACGGAAACAGACACATCGCCTGTTTTCTTGAAAGTGTAGTCAGACAAAATTTTGTTGCTGTCGGTAAGCGTAAGGCTGTACTTACCGTCGCTGTATTTCAGCTCCTTAACGTTTCTCTTTGCTTTTGCTTGTGTATCGTAAGAAAAGCTCGGAATCACGTTATAGCTGTTGAGCTTGGCGATAATCTTGTTGTAATTGGTCTTTACATTCGGATTGTGGTCGCCTGCGGTGATACCGTCAATAAACTTGGAATTGCTGAGCTTGAACGTAGAAGCGTCACGACAGCCTGTGCAGAATTCCCATACAACAAGCTGGGTTGCAATCCACTTCTGACCGTCAGTACCGACAAGGCTGGAGCTGCTGCCTGACTTTCCGAAAAGAAGGGCGAGATTGACCGCCTTCTTCTGAGTCTTGCTGAGTGCGTTCCACGCAGCCGAAGCGTCGGTTGTCAGGGTGTTGCCTGAATAGAGCGAGTGTCCCGGCTCAATGCAATATGCGTCTTTGCCGTCCGCATAGATACGGCAGAGTTCCTCGCCGACAGTTCCGACGGTATAGCCGCCGTGTTCGGTGTACTTTACGAATGAGATGATATTGCCGCCTGTGTCGTAGCAGTAATCAAAGGTCACAGTGACCTCTTTTCCGGCAGCGCTGGCGGTGGGAATGATGAAAATTGAAGAAACGACAGCTACAACGGCTAAAAGGATCGCCGTAACACGCTTGGCGTTTCTCTTGTTGAAAACTTTTGTCATTGGTTTACCTCCATAAGTTTTGAATTGAAATTGTGTGTTTGAATCGGTTTGCCTGCACCTTTAAGAAAGATATTGTTTATGAGATAGAGTATATTTAAGAGATAGTATTATATCTTTCTTTTCGGATAGTACAGGTAGTCTTAGGGGTTAGAGTGTGAGAAAGGGGGAAGTCAAAAAAATAAGTTTTGCACTTCCTATCTGCTGTCACGCTCTGAACGGTGGCGCAGATACTTGGCGTAGTGTTCCAGAGCCTTGCACACATAGTCCTCCGTGTCCTTTAACTGAACATTTTTCGGAATAAGGCTTCGTACTCTGTCACCACGCAGCACAATGCGCTCACGCTGGTTGGGTTTTTCTTCCGACATAATCGCTTCAACAGCTTCCGCCGTCAGTTTGCCGCTTTCAAACATTTTCCTCATTCGGATTGTCTGGTCGTGCGACGGTGTGCAGTCGTTAATGTCAATCTGCTCTACAACGTCACGCTGACTATCCTCGTCAAGATAGGACAACTCAACGGCAGGACGCATTTTGATTCTGCCCTCGTCCACAAGCTCCAAAAGTTCAGGGACAAGGTTAGTCAAGCGAATATATCTTCGGATTTGTTCACGACTTTCGCCGCTTTCTTCAGCAAGAATATCCCTTGATTTAGAATGGTGCCCCACTGGTGCCCCATTTTCTTGCTGTGGTCTGCCTGCTTGCCTTTTCATAGCTTCCAACCTCATTTTGTAAGCAAAGGCTTTCTCGCTCGGAAGTATTGTTGTACGCTGAAAATTACTCTCAACCATATATACAACAGCTTCGTCACGGGTTAAGTCCTTAATCTCACTTCTGAGGGTGGTAAGCCCGGCAAGCTCACAAGCCCGCTTTCTGCGGTGTCCGCTGACAATCTCATACCGTCCGTCCTCTTTCTGACGGAGAACGGCAGGCGTTAAAACGCCGTTTGTCTTGATACTCTCGACAAGCTGTACCATATCCTCGTCATCTCTGACGTGGAAAGGGTGATCGGGAAAGTCATCAATCAAGTCAAGCGGAATATCCCTGATCTTTTCGAGCCTTGCTTCGTCACGTTCCTCCTGTGTGGAGAAAAGGTCATCGAGCGTCGGCAGAGCGAAGTCGCTCTTTCTGTCTGCCACCTGACAACACCTCCTTTGTGAAATCAGCGTATGCCTGTGCTACCTTGCTGTTAGGCTCGTATGCGTAAATACTTTTGCCTTTGGAAGTTACCTCGGCGGCTTTGACCGCCATCGGGATTTTTGCTTTGTAGATTTTAACAACACTTCCAAAGTTGTTCCGTATTGCGTCCACAGTGCTTTTAGCAAGGTTTGTCCTGTTATCGACGAGCGTCAGCAAAATGCCGTCAATCGCCAAATTAGGATTTGCCTATCTAATCCTCAAAAACCATTGATTTTTCAAGGCTTCACGCCTGTTTTTCATTCAAACCTTATCTGTTTGCCCTTGTTTTTGCCCTTACGAGCCAAAACAAGGGCAACTTTTTATTCCCCGCCGACCACCTTATCCAGCAGCCTTGCGGAAGTGCGCTTCGCTTCCCTTGTAGAGTGAGCGTAAATGTTCATTGTGGTACTGACATCGGAGTGTCCGAGAAGTTCCTGCACATCTTTCGGCTTTGCCCCGCCGGACAACAGATTGCTTGTGTAGGTGTGGCGGAGCGTGTGGAAATGAAAATCCTCAAGCCCTTTCACTTTCTTCTTTGCCGCCCTGCACATAATCCCTACCGTACTCGGCGCTTCATACGCCCCGTCTGCTCTCAGGCAGACAAAGGAGATTTCCTTGTAGTCCTCCGGGACTTCCTCTGTCCTTTGCAGGCTGTAAACCTCGTAATAGGTACGCCCTTTTTCCTTTACCTCTTTGTAGTAGTTCAGGTGATAAAGTTCCCCGTAGCGGAAACGGTTTTTGCGCTGTTCTGTTCTCGCCG
>UMGN01029204.1_pt1 | contig 14650 bp, 10 predicted proteins | sample 1965281 | NCBI WGS metagenome assembly UMGN01 (sample SAMEA4836073, study PRJEB28245) | human gut metagenome | biome: gut microbiome; material: fecal sample | place: Denmark | collected 2008 | reverse complement strand
TTTTTCCTGCCGTACACACACTCGATTCTGCGGTTCTCCAGATATTTCAATGGCTGATAGGGATTGACGCTGATCTCCTCTCCGTCATGGATCAGATAAATTCCGACGTGAAGATGTACCGGAAACATCCCCATTGTCCCCTCTTTTTTGCTGTATCCGGTATCTCCCATAAATCCGAGCAGATCTCCGGCTTTCACCGGATCTCCCTCTTCGATCTCCGCATAAGAATCCAGATGCGCATAATAAAAATAAGCCCCGCCGGGCGCTGTGATCCCGAGACGATACCCGCCCTGCTCCAGCCACCCTTTGTGGGTTACATAACCGTCGGTCATACTGACAACCGGATAATATCCCCTGACATTCTCTCCCGCCATGATGTCCGTTCCCTCATGTCCTCGTGTACCGCCGTAATTCCTCTCATACATCCAGGAATCTACAAAACTTATCTCTTCCGCTTCCCCGTCTTTCGATACAGGGATCGGAAAGTAGACAAGATCATCCCAGATGGCACGGCAGGCTTCCGCATAGACGTTCCAATAGGGTCTTCTTTTCCACGATCTTCCCATACTTTCAAACGCCTGTTCCGTGCAATTTCCCGAAAACGGCTGTTCTCCGAATCCGGTCTCCAGCCAGTAAATGCCAAGCAATTCTCCGGGATCTTCCATATCCCGTATCATATCCTGCATCCCGTCATCCAGCGTCTGTCTGCGAAATGCGCCGGTTTTCACCGTGTCTTCCTGAAGCCGACCAAAACGTCCGGCTTCTTTTACCTGCCCGATCCCCGCCGCGGACAAGATCACTGCCGCAAGCAAAAAAACGAGCTGTCTGCTCCATCGATGCCCCATCAGTCATATTCCCCGGTTCATAGTCTTTCTAGTATATGAACCGGGGAATGTCCTATTTGCATTGTTTCATGATTTCTTTTAATGCTTCCCAGATACGCGCTGCGGATGCGATCTCCAGACGCTCCTCTACGGAATGTACGCCGATCATATTCGGTCCGAAAGAGATGCAGTCCAGTTCCGGCTTATGTCCGCTTAAAAGTCCGCACTCCAATCCCGCATGGATCGTCGTCACTTCCGGACGTTTTCCGTAAATATGCTCAAATGCATCCAGAACGATCGGGCGGATCTTGGACTGTTCTTTGAACATCCATCCCGGGTACTCGCTGTTAAACTCGTAACTTCCGCCGACTAAGTTGGCAAGGCATCTGTATTTTTCTTTAAATTCTTCGAGCTTGGACGCAGTACCGCTTCTTGTCAGGACCATAAAACGGACACATCCCTCTTCTGTCTCTGTCACACCAAGGTTATCGGAAGTCTCCACCAGCCCTGGAAGCGAACGGTTGTATTCATCCACTCCATTTGGACAATTTACAAGAAATGCGATCACTTTCTTTGCGGATGCTTCCGTCATCACCTGATAGTCCGCGTCTTCCAGTTCTGTAAACTTTACAGCCAGTCCCGGTTCATCTGCTCCGAATTCTACTTTCCATGCAGCTTCCATCTCAGCGACAGCCGCTTTCAGTGGTGCAAGATCTTTTGCTGCGATCTTGATCTTGTTGGCAAGTGTGATGACATTGTCTTTAGATCCGCCGTTTGTCTCTACAAGCGCATACTCTGCCACATGGCGCAGATGACATAACAGTCTTCCTGCCAGTTTGTTGGCATTTCCTCTCTGTTTGTGGATCTCCACGCCGGAATGACCTCCGCGCAGACCGCAGATCTCAATCTCCGCGCCTTTTCCGCTCATCACTTCTCTTTCAACCGGAATCTGGCATACAAAACGGAATCCGCCTGCACATCCTGCTGTCAGGACGTCCTCCTCCTCAGAGTCCAGATTGATCAGCATCGTTCCTTTCAAAGGGCTCAAATCGATGTTCATCGCACCGTTCATGCCCACTTCCTCATCTACCGTGAAAACTGCTTCGATCGGCGGATGCGGGATCGTATCGCTGTCTAAAAGAGCAAGCACCATTGCAACTGCAATTCCGTTGTCTGCCCCCAGTGTAGTCCCGTCTGCTGTCACATAACCGTCTTCTACCATCAGCTTGATCGGATCTTTCATAAAGTCATGATCGGAATCCGCTGTTTTTTCGCAGACCATATCGAGATGCCCCTGAAGGATCACAGGCTCGCTGTTCTCATATCCTGCGGTTCCGTTCTTCTTCATAATGACATTGTTCCATTCATCCTGGATCACCTCAAGTCCGCGCTCCTTTGCAAAATTCACGCAATAGTCGCTGACCGCCTTTGTATTGTAGGTTCCTCTCGGAATCTGACTGATTTCTTCAAAAAACCGGAACACTTCTTTCGGTTCCGTCTGTCCTAAAACTGACATATGATAAATTCTCCTTTCTATGTATGAAATCTACCTTTTACGGCATGTTCCATACTCACGCTATTCTTTACTATTTTGTCACAGCGGACATAAAAAATCAACCGATTTCATATATCTTTCATAACATTTGTTCTGATTTACGGAGAACTGTTGATGAAACGAACACTGACCGGACTTGGGATCGTTCTTTTATTTTCCTTTATGCTTCTTTCGCCCAAAGCTGTCTTTTCGGGGGCAAGCAGCGGACTTCTGCTCTGGTTTCAGACAATTCTCCCTACATTGTTTCCGTTTCTGCTCGTCTCCAATCTGCTTCTCGCAACCGGAAGCATACATTACCTTACCTCTGCATTCTCAAAAATCTGCCGGACATTCCTTTCCGTTTCCGATTGCGGAAGTTTTGCCGTTATCACCGGATTTTTGTGCGGATATCCGATGGGTGCCAAGACCGCTGCCGATCTGAATACACAAGGATATATCACGCATCGGGAAGCCTGCTATCTTCTCTCTTTCTGCAACAATACAAGCCCTGTTTTTATTATGAACTATATCGTCTATCAGACACTGGAAGACGAAACGCTTCTGCTCCCCACACTGTTCATCCTCCTTGTCAGTCCGCTCTTTGTAAGTCTGATCACAAGATGTATTTACAAAATGTCGCTTATCGATCGTGTCGGAAACCAAAATACGTTCGCGCGATCCGCCGCTTTTTCCACCCCTGCCGCAGAGCGGTCGAAAGAGCCCGGCTTTTCTTTCCGGCAGCTCGATCACTGCATCATGGACAGTTGTGAAACTCTGGTCAAAGTCGGCGGTTACATCATCCTGTTTTCCGTCCTTTCATCCATCGTTTCCTCTTCTCCGTTCCCCCTCCCCGGCAGCAAGTTCTTTTTGCCGTTTTTGGAAGTGACAAACGGAATCTCCATGATCGGATCCGCCTCCATGTCCATGCGGTTCAAATATCCGATGCTCCTTGGACTTACGTCATTCGGCGGATTCTGCGCCGTCATGCAGACACAGTCCATGGTACAAAAAGCCGGGCTGCCGATTTTTCCCTACTTTACAGAAAAACTGGCAGCCGCTCTGACTGCCAGTTCCTTGGGTTATCTTTACATGATCTTTCGTTGATCTTATCATTCAAAAGATATTTGTATCTGCAGGTTCTTGTATCACTGATCACTGTGCCGCCGGTTCCTGCCCGCTGTAATCGTCCGGATTCTCCTCCGGGATCTCCAGTTCTGCACGGTTCGTGCGCACAACATCGTAACACTCCTGCAGCGAATTGATCAGACCGTCGTACTTGGTCGTATAACTGTCCAGCGTATGTCCGATGATACTCTCTGCATTGGCAAGAAGATCGTCGGTATACTGGATCGCGCCGATCCGGATCGCATTGGCATCCATCGTCGCATTGTCAATGATCTCCTGCGCCTGTGCCGTTGCCTGTGTCACGATCTCATTCGCCTGCGCATATGCCTGCTGCATGATCTCATGTTCGCTGACAAGTTCTGTCGTCTGTACCTGGGCGTCCTCGATCATCGCGTCTGCCTTTGCCTGTGCATCGGCAAGGATCGCATCCCGGTTGCTGATGATCTTCTGGTATCTCTTGATCTCATCCGGAGTCTTCATACGCAGTTCCCGGAGCAATTCGTCCAGATGCTCTTTGTTCACAATGATCTTTGTCGTCGACAACGGCTGATATTTACAGTCTCTGTCGATGTATTCTTCGATTTCTTCAATAATCTGTTCAATACGGCTGCTCATTATTTACACTCTCCTTTTTGTTTTCATCTTTTCGTTCAGTTCCCGACGCACAGCTTCCGGCACAAATTGTGTTATGTCTCCCCCAAAAGCTGCGATCTCCTTAACGGTCGTCGAACTCAGATAAGAATATTCGATATTCGTTGTCAGAAATACGGTCTCAATCTCTGCTCCAAGTTTATGATTCGTCTGGGCCATCTGCAGCTCATACTCAAAATCGGTAATCGCCCGAAGCCCTCTGATAATACAATCCGCCTTTCTCTGCCGGGCAAAATCAACCAGCAGACCGTCAAACGGTTCAATGACAACATTCGGCAAATGACACGTCACCTCATTTAACATTTTAACACGTTCTTCCACAGAAAACAACGGCATTTTTGCATTATTGTTCAACACTCCGACAATCAGTTCATCCGCAATTTTACAAGATCTTTCAATAATATCAAGATGCCCGTATGTAACCGGATCAAAACTTCCCGGATAGATCGCTCTTAACATATTTCCTCTTTCCCCGCTTTCTCCACAAACAGATGTTTATTCGTCTTATAGACTTTTTCTTTGATGACTGAGAAGCCAAGATCTTCCAGATAAGAAAAATCGGTCTCTTTCGCCGCTTCTATGATGATCACCGTATCTTCATATACTAGCGACGATTCCGACAGATACTCCATCACGCGCCGTTCAAGTCCCATATGATACGGCGGATCCATAAAAATGTAATCAAATACTTTTTCACCTTCCAACTGGTACAGCGCCGTCATCACATCCTTTGTCAGTGTGATACCTTTCCGGTCTAGTTTCGTATATTTCAGATTGTCACGGACACATGCCATCGCTTTCGAGTTCTGTTCCACAAAAACCGCTTCTTTCGCGCCGCGGCTGAGCGCCTCGATCCCGATCCCGCCGCTTCCCGCAAACAGATCCAGAAACATGCTGTCGAAAAGCCCCGGACTGATCATATTAAACAATGTCTCCTTGATCCGGTCCGTAGTCGGTCTTGTATCCATTCCCTCTAATGTCTTAAGCTGCAATCTTTTTGCACTTCCTGCTATTACTCTCATACTCTGTCTCACCGCCTTTAACTATGCTGAATTTTAGCAGAAAAAAGCACTTAGGTCAATCCCAAGTGCTTTTTCTCTCATAGATTCCCGGCAGTATGCGTTTCACATCCGGTCAGCTTATTTGCCTGCCATCTGCTTTTCCTGCTGCTCGATCATTTTCTTGACCATATATCCTCCGACAGATCCGTTCTGCTTGGATGTCAGATCTCCGTTGTATCCGTCAGAAAGCGGTACTCCGAGCTCGCTTGCTACCTCATATTTGAATTTGTCCAGTGCGCCTTTTGCCTCTGGTACGGCTGCGCGGTTTGATGAACGACTTGCCATTTTCATTTCCTCCTTTTGCATCTTTGCTGTAACATTTTCTTGTTACTTTTTTCTTTGATTTGTTTGTAACTTTGTTTTTGTTACATCCATAGTATATGGAGGAATCCATGTTTTACACTGGAAATTTATTCCAGATCAAAGCGTCGTTTCCAGCGCCACCGCCGCCACGGTATGTTCCACTGCTTTTTTCAGCATGCGGTGTTCTTCCTTTTGAAGATGCGGATCCTCAAGCAAAAGTTCCTCCGCCGCTTCGTTTGCTCTTTGAAGCAGCCCGGAATCCTGAAAGACGTCTGCCAGACCAAAATCCAGCGTGCCGCTCTGGCGGATGCCGAAGAGATCTCCCGGACCGCGAAGTCTCAGATCTTCGCTTGCAATAAAAAATCCATCGTTGGATTTGTTAAGGATTTCCAGCCGTTCTTTCGTCTCTTTTGATTTGGACGCGCTGATAAAAATACAATAAGACTGATGGCTTCCCCGCCCCACCCGGCCGCGAAGCTGATGGAGCTGCGCCAGTCCGAACCGTTCGGCATTCTCGATCATCATCACCGTCGCATTTGGCACATCGATCCCGACCTCGATCACCGTCGTCGAGACAAGCACCTGGATCTCATTTTTTCCAAACGCTTCCATGATCCGGTCTTTTTCATTCTGCTTCATCCGTCCGTGCAGATATTGTACGGAGATGGAATCTCCCATTTCCGCCTGAAGCTGTTCGGTATAATCAATGACATTTTCCGCCTCGGTCGTCTCATTTTCCTCGACCATCGGACAGATCACATAACACTGCCGTCCCTGCGCGATCTGTTTTTTCATAAAATGATAAGCGGTCGTACGATAAGACGTATCGACCACACAGTTCTTGATCGGCAGCCGGTTTTTCGGAAGCTCTTTGATCACGGAAATATCCAGATCCCCGTACAGGATGATCGCCAGCGTCCGCGGGATCGGTGTCGCGCTCATAACAAGAATATGAGGATAAAGCCCTTTTGCCGCCAGCATTTCCCGCTGCCGCACACCGAACCGATGCTGTTCATCGGTCACAACAAGGGCAAGATTTTTATATTCCACTTTTTCCTGGATCAGCGCATGCGTTCCGATGATAAAATCTGCTTCCCCCGCCGCGATCCGGGCATAAGCCTCTCGTTTTTCCTTTGCGGTCATAGATCCGGTCAGCAGTTCCGTTCGTAGGGAAATCCCATATTCCAAAAGCATATGCGTGATATTTTCATAATGCTGCCGAGCCAGCACTTCTGTCGGAGCCATCAGCGCCGCCTGAAATCCGTTCAATCCTGCATAGAGCATGGCGAGCAGTGCGACGATCGTCTTTCCCGATCCTACGTCTCCCTGCACCAGCCTGGACATCACATGCACACCGGTCATATCCTGCCGGATTTCCCGCCAGACTTCTTTCTGCCCGTTTGTCAGTTCAAACGGAAGCCGTAAGAGAAATTCCTCGATCTCCGGCTGCTCCCGAAAACAGTAATGATTTTTCACACGCTCTTTTTTGACTTTCGTCATCCGAAGCGATAAGATAAACAACAAAAATTCTTCAAATACAAGCCGTTCCCTTGCTCGGATATATTCGTCTTTTGTCTCCGGAAAATGGATCCCGCAAAGCGCATCTTTATACGAAACGAACCGGTATGCTTCCACAAACCGGTCCGACAATATTCCTATTCCGACATCACATACTTCCAAAGCCTGCTTTACCGCTTTTGTAACCATATTGTTGGTCAATCCTGACGTCAGCGGATACACCGGCCAGAGCGTGTGTCGTTTCTCTTCGTATTTTGCGCTCGGATAGAACATTTCCGGATGTTCCATTACAAGTCCGTCCCGTTTCCGGATCACCCTGCCCCGCAGCGTGATCACACCGCCTCTCGCAAGTGTACTGCGCAGAAACGGCATCCGAAACCAGATCACTTTCAATGTACCGGTCAGATCTTTCACATACAATGTGGTGATCTGCATCCGCGGGCTTCCGCCTACACTGACCCTCCCGTAGATCGCGCCGGTCACAGTCACCGTATGTCCCTCCTGTACCTCTCCGATCGGAACCGGATCTTCATACACCTCGTAGCGGTGCGGATAATAGCGGATCAGATCCCCGACTGTGGCAATCCCCACTTTCCCGAATATCTGCTCCGTTTTCTCCCCGATTCCTTTCAAAACACCTATCTTGGAATATTCATTTATCATAGTTCTATCCTTACTCTACCGACAATACATAGTAATAGATCGGCTGTCCGCCGCTGTGCATATCCACATCGGCATCCGGATACAGATCTGCGATCTCCTCCGCCAGACGCTCCGCATCTTCTTCCTGCACATCTTCTCCATAATACAGGCTGATCAGCTCGGTATCTTCATCTGCCATGATCTCGAGCATCTCTTTCACGGATCCCTCCACAGACGGTCCCACCGACAGGATTCCGTCATCGCCGATTCCCATGATATCTCCCTCATGGATCTCTTTGTCGTCGATATGGGTATCCCGGACCGCATAGGTCACCTGTCCGGTCTTCACTGCTTTGATTCCCTCCAGCATCGCCTCTTCGTTCGTATCCACATCGGCATCCGGCATGTAGTTGATCACGGCGGTGATCCCCTGCGGAACCGTGCGGGTCGGAATCACAAGGATATCTTTGTCTTTCGTCAGAGACTGTGCCTGATTTGCCGCAAGGATGATATTCTTGTTGTTCGGAAGAATGAAAATATGATCCGCGTTGACATGATCGATCGCCGTCAGCATATCCTCGGTACTCGGATTCATCGTCTGTCCGCCCTCGATGATATAGTCAACTCCCAGTTCTTTGAAAATCTCATTCATGCCCGAACCGATGGAGACCGCAATAAATCCCACCGATTTTCTCGGCTCTTTCGGCGCTGCCGCTTTCTGCTCCGCTGCCAGCTTCTCCGCTTCTTTGATCAGTTTTTCCTGATGCTCTTCGCGCATATTGTCGATTTTCATGCGGGAAAGCTGTCCGTAAGTCAATGCTTTCTGGATCGCCAGTCCCGGATCATTGGTATGCACATGGATCTTTACAATATCGTCATCTGCCACACATACGATCGAATCACCGATCGATTCCAGATAGGCTTTGAACTCCGTTTCGTCTTTCTCGGTAAACTCTTTTTCCGTCATAATGATAAATTCTGTACAATAACCGAACTTAATATCCGCCTGTGCCTGCGCCCCCGGTTTTACCATCGTCGTTCCGGAACTTGCTTCGATCGCGCTGTAATCGATCTCTTTTCCGAGAAATGCATCGTACGCACCGTTCATCACTTCCAACAGTCCCTGTCCGCCAGAATCCACAACGCCGGCTTCTTTTAAGACCGGAAGCATATCCGGTGTTTTCGCCAGAACATTTTTTGCCTCTTCGATCACCGCCTCGATAAATACTTCCAGATCATCTGTCGTCTCCGCCAGTTCTCTCGCTTTCTCTGCCGCTCCTTTTGCCACAGTCAGGATTGTTCCCTCTTTTGGCTTCATGACCGCTTTATAAGCCGTTGCAGTTGCACGTTCGCATGCTGCCGCCAAGATCTCCACATCGATTTCTTTATGTTCCCGGATCTCTTTTGTAAATCCGCGCAGAAGCTGGGAAAGGATCACACCCGAGTTACCTCTTGCTCCGCGCAGGGATCCGGAAGAAATCGCTTTGGAAACCGAAAGCATATCCGGCTCGCTTAACGCGCTGACTTCTTTCGCCGCCGACATGATCGTAAGCGTCATATTCGTTCCGGTATCCCCGTCCGGAACCGGAAATACATTCAGCTCATTGATGAATTCTTTTTTTGCCTCCAGATTCGCTGCCCCCGCAAGGAACATCTTTGTAAGCAGCTCTGCATTTATCGTCTTTGTTGCCACGACAAGTATCCTCCTTAATCAATCACTCTGACACCTTCAACGAAGATGTTGATTTTCTCCACCGTCATTCCGGTAAATTCTTCGACTTTATACTTCACATTGTTCATCAGATTATCGGAAACGGAAAGAATGTTCACACCATACGCTACAATCACATGAAAGTCCAGAGTCAAGCTGTTCTCATCGGAAATCTCAACCTGGATCCCATGTGTGAGGCTCTCTTTTTTCAGAAGCCTTACCAGCCCGTCTTTCATGTTGACTGCTGCCATACCGACAATTCCAAAACACTCCACTGCTACGGAACCCGCATATTTTGCGATTACTTCCGGGTTGATCGTAATGATGCCCAGATCTGTGCTCATACTGCCTTTCATCATATATTACCTCCAGTTCTGATTGGATTTTCGCATAATTAACAATGGTATTATACGCTTTTTTAGAATACATTACAATATCAAAATGCCTGATCTTTTGGCAAACCCGCTCGGATTCGCGAAAAATCAGGCATTTCCTTTTTATTTTACGTTTTTTATCTTTTGGCTTTACACATCTCTTTTAGTCGATCGGATCCGTCTCGATCACAAATTTGACGTTTCCGTCCATTGCTCCGGATTTTCCGCTGAACGTATCATACTCCAGCGCACCGGATGCCAATGTATCCAGACGATCCAATACATCTCCGAGTTCCTCTTCCACCGTGCTTTTCAGTTTTCCGGTTCCCTCTTCTTCAAACTGCGCCGCACCGTCTTTCAAGGTCTTTGCGCCGTCATTTAGCTGTGCGATCCCGTCTTTGACCTGTGTGCTGCCCGCTTTCAGTGTCACACCGCCGTCGGAAAGTGTCTTTGTTCCGGCAAGAAGTTCCGCCGCCCCATCCCGGAGTGCCTGACTGTTTGACGTCAGTTGATAAGCGCCTGCGTTCATCTGACCGCCAAGTGTATCCAGTCCGCCGGCAAGTGCATTGGTTCCATCGGATAACGTTCCCATGCCTGACACCAATGTCTGGCTGCCAGCTTTCAGAGACTCGGCTCCGCTCAGAAGCGATTCGTTATACGAACCAAGCTGAATAAATCCATCCTGCAAAGATTGGATTCCCGATACCGCTTCCGGAAATGCATCGGTTGCCGTATCCAGTTCTCCGATTCCATTGGACAATGTTCCGATCGAACCGTTCAGCATCTGCATTCCGTTGTTCAGCGCCTGTACTTTGTCAGTTACCGTACCGATTCCACCCTCCGGCAGCTTCTCCTGCAGCTTCTGTGCCGCCTCCAGTTCCGCTTCCACTTTCGGCTGCAGTTCCGTCATCGTCTGCTGCAGTTTTCCTGCCGCCGCGGAAAATGTCTGGGCATTAGTCAGAATCGTTTTGGTACAATCCGTAATTCCGGTCAGGTCGATCTGGGAAATATCTACTGGCGGAAGTGTCTGCAGATCCGTCAGGTTTTCCAATCCATCTGTGGAATCCGCTGCCGCCTGCAATGCGGCAATGCTCTCTCCGATTGTCGCATATTCCTTAGAAGCCGGATCATATTTTGTCTGTTCCTGCTGCAATGCTGCAATAGAAGCCTGTATCGCAGCCTCACTGTCCGTTCCTGCGTCTCTCGCCGTCTGGATCTGTCCATTGTCCGCCGCAATGATCTGATTCAATCCCGCAACCGCCTGTGTGCACTGTCCCATGATCGCATTCATGGATGTCTGAAGTGTACTCAATTCGGTCTGAAGCTGTGTAAGCGCCGCTCCGATGTTTGCAACCGGGGTTCCGATCCCACTTTGAAGTTCCGATGCCATGCCCTCGGTCTGCGTCATGATCTCCTGACCGTTTACCATCAGATCGTCCATCTCTTTCAGAAGCGCCGTGATCTGATCCGAATCCAACGCTTCCGCCAGTTTCTCCGTCGCATCTGCAAGCGCATCCGACGCCGCTTTCAAATCTTCCGTCGTCGCTCCCTCTCCGTCTGTCGCTTCTTTTAACTGGCTGATCGCCGCTTTCACCTGAGTAAGCCCATCGCCAAGTTCCCCAAGGCTTCCCGCGCCCTCTGCGAGCTTTTGCTCACCCGCAATATAAGAAGTCACACCGTCCGCCAGTGTATTGGCTCCGTCCGCATAATCTTTTACGCCCTGAACAACCGTGTTGACCCCGTTGACATATTCCGTGACTTTCACGGTAAGTTCTCCGTTTTCACCGAGATACTGCCGGATCCCGTCGCCGAGCTGATCCACACCGTCGGTGTAGCTTGTGATGCCTGCCGACAAATCTCCTGCACCGCCAGACAGCACATCGATCCCGTCTTTCAGCGTCTGGATTCCCTCGTCAAACTCGCCGTAGCTGTCGCTCAAAGTCACCACGCCGTCGGAAAGCGCCGCTGATCCGTCCACAAGCTGGAGCGCCGCATCTTCCAGTTCATCCACTGCATTTTTCAGTGCGTCTGTATCCCCGATTTCTTCCAGATTCAGATCATCCAGCAGATCGTTCAGCGCCACCGTAAAGGTAGAAGACATCGTAAAATCTTTCACATCCGCCGAAATCTCCAGACTTTCCGGAAGTGAAAGTTCCGTTCCATCCGATAATGTGCTGTCCACGCCGAGGCTCTCCTGCATTCCCGGCATTGCAAATCCAAACACAATATTCTTATTTCCATCGGAGATCACTTTCCCGTTGTCGATCACTACATTGGAAAATGTCTCGTTGGGCAGGATCAATCCGGTCATCATCACGAATGGGCTGTACATTTCTTCCGCTTTTCCATTGATGTCCACCGTCTTCTTTGTATTGTTCCTATAATCGATATGGATCGTCAGATGTCCGCTTTTCCCTTTCAGATCCTCCGGCTTCATCTCCTGACCGTCCAAATAGTAAGTAAACTTCATGGAAACCGGGAGCGCCTGTTCGGTCGTTCCCTGATAGTAAATATCTTTTCCGTCCGTTTCCCATGTCAGCTTGTTTCCATCAGTCGAATACGTCTCCTCTCCTTTTAAGTTTTTGATTCCGGACAGGCTGCTTTTATCATTCAATGTTCCGGAATTTCCGACATTTTTCAGCCAGTTGGAAACCGTTACGTTTTTCTGTGTTCCGGCTGCGTCTGCGTTTACATAAACTGTTTCTTCCTTATATACGTTGCCCGAGGATGCACCATTTTCCTCCGCCGCGCAGACAGGGATCGCACACAGCATGACCGACATTCCGACTGCCACCGAAGTGGTGAATCCACGTTTTATTTTTCTGTTTTTATTCATAATACGACACGTCCTTTCAATTCTGAGTTTGCTGGATCTGATTTTCCTGTTTTTGTTTTCCAAATCCAAACGTTGTCTTTAAGATCACTTTATCAAAGATCATCAACATTGCCGGCAGTACGAGGATCACGACACACATACTGATCAGCGCGCCTCTTGCAAGCAACGTACAGATCGAACCGATCATATCCACTTTGGAATAACATGCTACGCCGAATGTTGCTGCAAAGAAACTCAATCCGCTACTGATGATCGACGGCATACTTGTCTTGTGTGCGATCGCGATCGCATCTTTCTTCGTCTGTCCGCGCAGCATACGTTCTTTCTGATAACGGCTTGTCATCAAGATCGCATAGTCCACGGTTGCTCCTAATTGGATCGTACCGATCACGATACTCGCCACAAACGGAAGACTGATACCGCTGTAATACGGCACTGCCATGTTGACCGCAATCGCAAATTCGATCACAGCCACAAGGATCACCGGTAATGAAATCGATTTGAACACGATCATAATGATCAGGAAGATCGCGATCATTGACACCGCATTGACATTGATCAGATCCACATCCGTCACATCCTGCAGGTCTTTCATCAGCGGCGCTTCCCCGATCACCATCGCCGTATCGTCATACGATTTTACGATCTTGTCAATCGCTGCGATCTGGTCGTTGACCTGATCCGTTGCAGACTCATATTCCGAGCAGATAAATGCCAGTTCATAATTGTCGCTTTGGAGCATTTCCTTTACATCTTCCGGGATCATACTGTCCGGAACCATCGGTCCGATCAGCGAATCCAGTCCGAGACTCCACTTTACGCCATCGATTTTATCAACTTCTTCCAGCATATCCGCTTTTGCTTTCTGATCCATATCCTTATCCATCAAGATCATATGCATATTGCTCATTTCAAAATCTTCTTTTAATTTCTCATTGGCAACATTACTTGCCAGAGTATCCGGCAGCGATTTTGCAATATCATAATAAATCTGTGTATGATTGTTTCCGTAAATTGCCGGGAACAGCATGATCAAAAAGATCACGATCCAAACTTTGTAATGTTTTGTGATAAATGCGGACGGACGATCCATACTTTTGATCAATGGTTTATGCTTCGTCTTTTCGATCAGTTTATCAAATATAAGAACAAGAGACGGCAGCAGCGTTACGCAGCAAAGAACACCGATCACAACACCTTTCGCCATCACGATCCCCAAATCTCTTCCAAGTGCAAACGTCATAAAACAAAGTGCTGCAAATCCGGCGATCGTTGTCACGGAGCTTCCGACTACGGATTTGAATGTATTCGCGATCGCATGCCCCATCGCGCGTTCCTTTTCTCCCGGGAACCGCCGTTTATTCTCCTCATAACTGTTCAGCAGGAAAATCGAATAGTCCATGGTCACTCCAAGCTGCAGGATCGCAGTCAGCGCCTTTGTGATATAGGAAGTTTCTCCCAAAAAGACATTGCTTCCTAAATTATATAAAATTGCGGCTCCGATGCTGAACAAAAATAGCAGCGGGGTCAGATAGGATGTGGAAGTCAGTTCCAATACAAGAAGCGACAACAGCACTGCGATGACCACGTAGATTGGAAGTTCTTCATCGCACAGGTTTTTGATATCGGTGACAACGCCTGTCATTCCTCCGATAAAGCATCGCTCATCTGCAATCCTGCGCAGTTCACTAACCGCCCCCATTGCCTCATCCGATGAGGTCGTATTATCAAAAAGAACCAGCATCATCGTTGCATCCCCACGGAAAAATGTCTCCCGCAGATCTTTCGGGATCATCTCAACCGGCAGGCTGATATCCGCCGCATCGTCGTACCAGAGAACATCCTTGACATGCTCCACCTCACTGAATTCTTCTTCCAGTTTCTGTACGTCTTTCAGTTCCATATTCTCCACAACGACCATGGAGAACGCCCCCATGCCGTACTCATCCACCAGAATATCCTGACCTTTTACCGTCTCCAGATCTCCCGGCAGATAGCTCAGTAAATCATAATTAATTTTCGTCCTTGCCATGCCGATCATTGACGGAATCAGTAAAAGTATACTGAGAAT
>UMGN01032768.1_pt1 | contig 15062 bp, 8 predicted proteins | sample 1965281 | NCBI WGS metagenome assembly UMGN01 (sample SAMEA4836073, study PRJEB28245) | human gut metagenome | biome: gut microbiome; material: fecal sample | place: Denmark | collected 2008 | reverse complement strand
TTCCTAAAATAAAAGACTTTTCCTGATTGGGTACTTTATTATCTGTTCTTAAATAATACCTTGTTATCTGACGGGTTCGTTTATCTAACCGATTGATTCCATTATCTGTTGCTATCCATAAACTGCCCTTACATTCGATAATCTGGCGGATAACGTTATTACTTATAGAATTCGGATTGTTTTTGCTATATCTGAATGTCGTAATTTCTCTTCCATTATATGCATTCAGTCCATCCCATGTCCCAATCCAGATTGTATGTTCTGCATCTTCCAAAATACAGTTTACTGAATTATTTGTCAGTCCGTTAACATTTGATATGTGTTTTGCCACATTAAAAGCATAAGACTTTGTGGAAGTGACAAATGCAATAATCAGAATAAAAAATAATTGTGCGTATAAGATGTTTCTCATGTAAATGAATGTTATTTATACGGTTAGGATAATAGCAAATATAAGGAATTTATTTTATTCCGCGCATATTTTCATCGGTAACGGAGGATTTATACAATTGTGGAATAGTCAATCCGAATTACAAACGATAATCTACGATTTCACCGTCAACAATCAATTTACCATGTTTCTTTGTCTTTTTAGCGGAAGCAGGAATACAAACAATAGTTACGGCATTGTCCGGGTTCAGGATAATGCTTGTTTCGCCGGTACAATTCTTCTTTATGTATTTTTTGGATACCAGATCGTACAAGTCCGTCGGTTCCGTAAAGTGTTGATTCAAAGTTACCTCTTTGGCTTCAAAATAAGGATTGAATAAAAGATAAGTAGGATGTTTTCTTGTGGAATAAAAGTCTGTGGCATTACAATCCAATTGAAGAATACATTCCACATTAGTAGTATCTACAATAGAGGCTAGCATACCCACCCAGGCCGAGCCATACAAGCAAATATCTGTAGCTGAAGACATGGTTTTTACTTGATCCCCAATAGCATAGGGACCCTCATCGGACAATAATCCCTGGAACGGTTCAAAGTGATTGCCATGATACAAGTCCTTCCTCAATCCTTCATAACAAATGACGTGTTGAGGATCACCTTCCCAGATAGAACTCGACTGACGGTTGCGGGGGTGCTCGTCTGCATAAAATAAGCGGCAGGCGTTTGCCAGGTTCAGCATCCACTTGCCTATTGTGGAAGCATAAGCCGGGTTGTATTTTACAATTGGGACAAGTGCGGCAGCTTGTGAAAAGGTGTTCATGGCAAAAGCATATTGTTCATCCTTTTTTTGTCCTACCAATCCGTGTACGTCGTATTTGTTCCAACGCTCACACATCACTCCCCATCCGTCACGGTCTGAATTATTACCGTCGAAGCACCAGTTCAGCATTTTCAGCTCATCATAAGTAGTTCCAAGTTCCGCATTCATGCGCACTGCCAGATAAGCCCCATAGGGCATCATTATCTCATAGAAAGTACCTTCTTTCTGGGGACGGTTTTGCAAGAATGCCATGCATTGGTGTGTAGCATTCAGATACTTTTTATCTCCGTATTTAATCCAGGAGATGTATTGCAACCAAGCAAGTCCTGCGGCTGCATCCGGTTCACGCCATACTTTATTATAGTACCCTTTACGGTTCTTAAAGTTGAAGGCGGTGAAGTTGAAGTCCGGATATTCTCTACCTTCACTCAAGTCTTGGATAGCAGCATACCAATTGTCGACAGTGATTTTCATCGGCTCCTGCATCTCTGTTTTTTGAGGATATAAATCTACCAGCATTGAATAAGCCATTGCCGGCCATATCTCATACCAGAAACTTTCTCCGGCTTTCCTGTCGAGTCCGTTCAATATAAGATTGGTTCCATTCTTCTTGTTGAAGAATTGCCGTATCATTGATACATAATCTTTTCCGTCATCATTGCTTTTGTCTACTCCTATCAGACTTGCACTAATGAGTGAACCCATAGTGGGAAGAGATTCATAAGAATTTCCTCCTAACCGTCTTTTATCTACGTAGCTTGGAAGTCCGAAAGTACGGAATGGAAAGTTTATTTGCGAATCGTCCCACCAGATAAGAGGTAAGTTCTGTCCTTTGGCGTTGAAATCGTAAAATAGTCTGTCCTGTTTCGTGGCTATATCTTTCCAGTTTTTCATTTTATAGGGGAAAGGTATATTGGGCATATACTGTACTAAGCGGATCTCTTTTTGTTCTATCGGCTTTTGTGCCGGCAGGTTGTTGAGAAAGAAAAAACCTGCTACGAGAAATAATAATGTCTTTTTCATGGTCAGTTGGTTGTTAAAAAAGGGCGGATTATAAAATCCGCCCCCTCATTTTATTCATATTAAAAACCCGGATTTTGGGAAAGAATATTGTTGCTCTTATCCCTTTCACCTTGCGGTATCGGAAACAGATAATCTCTGTCGTCTCTAAAATTGGCACCTTTCGATGTATTATATTTGGTTGCATAAGCACGCATAACGGTTCCGAAACGTTTTTGTCTCATCAGGTCATCCCGTCTCCATCCTTCCATTGCCAATTCACAACGGCGTTCCTTCCAGATGATTTCTTTCAGACGCTCTTGGTCGGTTTCTGTTATGTCGGGCAGTGTATTAGTTGTTGTAGCAGGGATATACGCCTGTTGATCTCTTCTCGGATCTATCGGATTAGTTTTGCGGGCTCTTTCTCTTACATCATTCAGGTAAGGAAGTGCAAGCCCTGGTTTTCCATTTTCGTTTAATACTTCGGCATACATCAAGAGAACATCGGAATAACGGATCAAACGAATGTTGTAACTAATCATCCAGACGTTGAAACCTGTTTTTTCTACTGCTGGCACAGTCATCTTGTAATCATGATAACCGCTTGGAGATTCAGCATTGTCCTGCGCTTCAGTATCACCTTTATATCTATCACCAGTTTGTGTGAATACGTAAGTAATACGCGGGTCATCTGCGTCAAAGGCATCATGGAGATCTTGGGTCGGTACGTGAAATCCATATCCCTGATAACCGGAGATGCGTCTGCTTGTGAAGAAGTGAGGGACATTGGTACCTGTGGCTATGTTTTTGTCATATACTTTGTTGGCAATCTCAAATACTGATTCCGAACTGTTTTCATATTCAGTGCGCCAGTTCATGCCGTAATCACTCAACAATGTATAGTCTTTGTCCACTTCAATAATATCATGAAGTACCGTTTCGGCAGAGGCAAAATCACCTTTGAACATGTATGTTTTAGCAAGCATTGTTTTAGCAAAGCCACGTGTTGCACGATAAGCATCATCTTCAGAGTAATCTCCTTTTGCAGGAAGTGCGGAGGCATCGGTTAAATCATTCACAATACATTCATATACCTTCTCCAATGGGGAACGGGGTATTTGCAGTATTTCAGCGGGTTGCATTGGTGTAGTGATTAAAGGCACTTCTCCGAATGTAGTGACCAGGCAATAATACCCGAATGCTCTCAATGCTTTTGCCTCGTTTGCATAACGTTTCAATAGTTTTTCGTTTCCTATTGCATCAGGAGCATAATAAATCACATCGTTACAGCGATTGATTAATCTGTACAGAATCTCCCAACGACGTCCTACTTCACCATTGGTTGTGTAGATCGTAAAGTCGGACAAGTCGCGTACTTCGGCACGGTCACCGTCATTTCCTCCTCCTTTTAGAGCATCATCGGTGCTGCAATCACCCACAAAATAATGATTTAATGCATATTCATTCCAAGTTGTACGTAATTGAAGATAAGCTCCAGTCAAGGCTTGTTCAATATCGCTTTCCTTCTGATAATAATTATCGCTTGTGGTTTTACCATAACTTGGTTCGTCGAGAGAGCAGCTATACAACCCCACTCCGGCAAGAGCCCAGCATATTATAAATAATATTTTTCTCATAATGTAATGTCTTTTTAGCTAGATTTAAAATTGCAAATTAACTCCAAAAGTGAATGTACGTGAAGACGGATAACGTGTAGTATCCACTCCCATATCCAATGGGTTATTGATACCCAGTTCCGGATCAAGTCCGGAATAACCGGTTAAAGTAAATATATTCTGACCGCTCACATAGAATCTGCAACTTGAAAACAGTTTGCTCTTCTGGCAAATGTGACTCGGCAGTGTATAACCTATTTGCATATTCTGCAAACGCAGGTAAGAACCATTCTCCACATAGAAAGAAGAACCTCTCATATTATTGTTAGAATCAGAGTTAGTTATACGTGGATATACAGCATCCAAATCCCCGTCTTTTGTCCATGCTTTTGTGTAAGCATCAGCCAACGCATTCTGGCGTCCTGCTGAAGCGAGGCTTCCTTTAGCAACATTCCAGATATCATTTCCAATAGTTCCCTGGAATGCCATACTTACATCAAAGTTCTTATAACTAAATCCTAAGTTGAAACCATAAATGAGGTCCGGATTAGGATCACCGATAAAAGTACGGTCATCATCATCATTCAATTCACCTGATTCTCCTAATTTGGCAAACTTAAAATCACCCGGTTGTGCATTAGGCTGAATCTTGGTACCATTCTTATCCACATAATTGTCTATTTCTTCCTGATTCTGGAATATTCCTATTTGTTTGTACCCCCAGAAACGTCCGATAGGACCTCCTACATACGTACGGCTGGTATTTCCACTCAAATATTCCGATGTAAGTTTGGTTACCTCTGTCTTATAAGTAGACATGTTCAGCCCTACATTGTAATTAAAGTCTTTTCCTATCTGGTTGCGGTAGTTAACCACAACTTCAAAACCGGTATTCTTCAAGTCGCCCGCATTAAAGAAAGGGTTGTTGGGGAATGCACCAAAAGAAGGAATAGGCATATTCAGCAGCATATCACTTGTTTTCTTTACATAAAAGTCCATGCTTACATCAAGGCTGTTTCTAAAGAAGGACATATCTAAACCGACATTGGTTTGCTGACTGGTTTCCCATTTAATATCTGCATTTCCTACGTATGTGGGAACATACCCTTGTGAATATCCGTTCCCAAAGTACCATTGATTTTCATTATTGGTACCAATCAACGTAAGAGGTGCGTCTCTGTCGATTCGTTGGTTACCATTCTGTCCCCAACCTACACGCAGTTTTAAATTGGAAATTGTATTTTCAATGTTCAGGTTCTTAAAGAATTCTTCATTGCTCACTCTCCAACCTAATGAAACTGATGGGAAATAGCCCCAACGGTTACGTTTGGCAAATCTTGAAGAACCGTCGGCACGGAAATTGACTGTAGCAAGGTATCTGTCATCATATACATAGTTGATACGTCCCAGGTACGACAACATAGAAGATGTTTCTTTACCTCCCGAGGTGTTATCTCCGGCTGTTTGTGCATCAAGTATCTGATAGATTTCATCGTTACCTAAAGCCTTTCTCTTAAATGCATTAATGCCTTCGCTGCTGTTCTTCTCATAAGTCATGGCAACCATTGCATCCAGTTTATGCCTGCCTATTGTCGTGTTGTAGTTAAGACGTTGTTCCACTTGATAATTAGAAGTAACAGCGCTATTATTATTCAATTGAGTTTCTTTATTATATTTACTTTCCTGATTCGCTAAGTTATCTTCCGAAAAAGTAGACGAATAGACAGGACGGAAGTCTTTGAAAGTATCATGGTATCTTTCGAAACTATACTGTACCCGATAGCTCAATCCTTTATACAATTTGATTTGGGCAAACACATTACCAAATACATTGAATATGTCATTGTATCTATTAGGAAGTTCGAGCATGGCTACCGGATTAGGGTCGTAAGACCACTCGGTAGGCGCATATTTGTTATATTCGTAATTTTCAGAAGACGGATCTACCAACGGGCTGATAACAGGGGTAAAAGGATCAGCTTTTTGAATGAAATCGAATGAAGGAATTGCTCCTGCGTCACGTTTTCTTATCTTTGCCAGATTGACATTGGCGCCAACAGTGATAAATTTGTTGATATCATATTCAAGATTCGCCTTAAGTGAAAGTCTCTTGAATTCAGTAGTGATAATCGCACCCTGATCGTCTACATATCCTAAACTTAAAGAAGATCTCGAATTATCTGTCCCCTTACGGATGCTTAGATTATAGTTCTGGTTGAAAGCTGTACGGGTTACTTCATTCCACCAGTTGGTATTATAGCCTTTCTGATACTGATTGGTAAACTTATCCTTCATTGAGTTTTGAAAGCTTGCATCGTTTTCATACGCTTTCATGATGAAGTTGTAATATTGGTCGCTGTTCATCATGTTCAATGCTTTATAACTGTTTTTTACACCTACATAAGCATCTAATGTTACAGTCGTTTCACCTTTCACCCCTCCCTTGGTAGTAATGAGGATTACTCCATTAGAACCTCTCGAACCATAGATAGCGCAGGCTGAAGCATCTTTTAATACTTCCATACGTTCAATATCAGATGGATTCAGGCTGCTGATGTTATCCATGAACTGTCCATCAACTACGTACAATGGATTGTTGTCATTGACGGTCCCTAAACCTCTCACGCGGATCACTGCATCCGATCCCGGCTGGCCGGAACTGGCGGCAACAAATACGCCGGCTGCCTTACCTGTTAGTAGTTCGGATGCATTGGACACTGCATAGTTCTTAATATCCTTACTACTTATAGAAGCCAAAGCACCGGTAAGGTCACTCTTTCTTTGAGTACCGTAACCAATAACTACAACCTCATCCAATTTATTATCAGACACTAGATTTACATTGTACGTTCCGCTATTTGTTACGTTTACAATTTCAGTTTTAAAACCTACATACGAGAATGAAACTTTATTTGACGATACTTTTAATGTATATCTACCGTCAAAATCAGTGATAGTACCATTGGTCGTTCCCACTTCAAGAACAGAAACTCCAATTAAAGCCTCTCCGGTATTACTGTCGTATACCACACCCGAAATACTCTTGGTTTGCTGTGCAAAGACATTTGTGCAAACAGCAAGAATAAGAATGAATAATAATAAATGCTTACTCATAGTTTATACACTTAGATTTAATTATATGAAATGATATTTTGTTTATTCGCAATAATCTTACCATCTTTCAGTTCTAATTCTGTTCCGGCGGGAAGTTCCACAATTACTCTTGCGTCGTTGGCCGGGATCTCAACGGAACCATTTGTCTTTATATTTTTTGCTATATATTCTTTGGCAACAATATCAAACAAATCACATGGTTGAGTAGCCTGATAAGTAATGGCTTTGGTCTCTTTATGAGGGTTATAATAGAGATAGACCGGATAAGGTTTCTCTGTATAGAAGTCTGTGACATTACAATCCAGCCGGAGGATACCCTCCACATTCGTTTGACAAACAATGGCCCCTAAAATACCAACAGGAGAAGAACTGTAAACGCTGAACATGCTCTCCGTCGGATTACCTTTTATCCATTTGGGACCATCGCCGATTGCAACCGGACTAACCCCTTTTAATGATGCTTTTCCATAGTCATCCGTTTTTCGTAAACCTTCATAAGAAACATTGTCATAAGTAATGTCCTTCAATTCAGGAGCCCATTGATGTGTTTCATCTATTTCTCCCGGATAGAACAAACGACATGCACTTGCATTGTTCAACATCCACTTGCCGATAGCTTTTGCATATTGAGGCTGATATTTCACCATCGGAATGAAGGGCCAGGCGGGTTTGATACTGTTCATAAGGAATGCATATCCTCCGCCGTCTGTGATACTTCCTTGCAGACCACTTACATCATAGTCACCCCATTTTCCTACAATAATTCCCCAACCGGTTCTTCCTGTAGGGCTTTTACATCCGTCAAATACCCAATCAAGAAGTTTGGCTACATTATAGTTGGCTCCCTCTACTGCATTCAAATAGGCTGCCGTATAAACTCCGAGTGGTAAAAGGGCCTCGTAAAAACGGCTTTCTTTTTGGGCAAGCAGGGCTTCGATGGCACTCTTACTATGTTGCAGATAACGTGGATCACCAAACTTGTGATAAGCACACAACAATACATAAGCATGCCCACCGGCGGCGTCTTGTTGCAATGGAATATTATTAACCATTCCTTTCATTTGTGCATAGTCAAAATAAGAATAGTCGTAATTTCCATTCAATACAGAATCTGCTTTAACAAACTGCTCCGCAATACTTTTTTGTATCTTCTCTGCCCCGTCTACATTGGGGAAAACATCGCAAATAGCATAATATAAGGCATTGGGTAATACATCATACCACCAGTCGCGGCCATAGCCTCCTCCTAAAAGGGCTACTGACGGAATCGTATTGTTCATGACTATATTCCAGCCGTTATCAGAGTTGAAATAATTCTGCACCATTTTTACATAGTTATATCCGTCTTGATTCGTCTTGTCAATTCCTACAAGGCCGGCACCAAGAATAGCTGCCAATGAGTTCAGACTTTCATGGAACTCTCCGTTATTGGCATTCTTTCCCTGACGAATATCTTTAATGGCAGTATATAAGCCAAATGTAGTCTGGTCCATATTTCTGCGGGCGTCATCTAACCAGATTAATGGTCCGACTTCGCTTTTATTATTCCAGTCAAAGATAAACTGGTCATACTTTTGGGCTTTTTGTTTCCAGTCCAGCATTTTATAAGTTTCAGGCATATCAGGCATAGAGTCTACCCTATGGATGGAAACCTGCTTTACCTTTTCACCAAAGTTATTTCCGTTGCCCGAGCAAGATGCTAGGAGACAAACGGTCATAAGTACAAAAACACCTTTACTTGTCATTTTCATGTTCAATAGTATCAGTTTGATTAGTAATATTCTTAGCTAAAGGATATGCCGCTAATTGTAATCCGGCAACAATCACCAGCGCATATTTCAATGCAAAATCCTGCGATACACAATAAGCAAGGAAGATAAACAGTAGTAAGCCGAAAGCTCTTCCAAGGAAAAGGCCGAACTCATGACTTAGGATATATGCATATTCGTTTCTATTCTCAATCTTTGCAACTGCATCAATTGTTCTCATCATAATGGGGAAGTAAGCCAGGTCGAACAAAGGCTGGAATATCACTTTGCAAAGGACGAAAAGGATCACTCCTGTAGCAGAGAAGAGAATACCGTTGAATAGTGTACCGACAAAGAATACGATTAATCCTCCTACAAAGATTTTCAAACGGTCTTGCGGGCGGGCCATACGTCCTAATACATACACCAGGACAGCGGTCAGTGCCCCGCTAACTCCCTGAATCAGTCCTAACGCTCCTTCATCTCCTACCAGCTTCAATACCAATATAGCCGGTGCCGTTACTAAAAAACCTTGAACCATTCCTTTCAATGCGGCTAGCCACAGCATCTTTTTCCAAAGTATGTTGAAGCGGAAATAGAGGAAGTTCGTTTCTTTAGGGTTCTCGAATTTACCTTTCCACAGTGTCATGCAGGCGATAACGGTAATGACTACTGCTGCCATCGTAACTACACAGTAAGAGGTATTGATATTGAAGAGGAATCCGAAAACTTCTTTTCCATCTATCTGGCTGATAAATGCGCCTATAATTAAAGGAACACCGATGGAAGTAATAGAAAAGAAGAAAGACTCTAGTCCGAAGAAATAGTTACGGCTGTTGTCGTTGGTATTATAGAGAGCCAGCAGGTATCGGTTGGTCCAAAAGAAACCAGAAGCTGCTCCCATTAAAAAGCCGGCCAGACCAAGTTCGATGAAGCCAAGTGACTTGATGGTCATCATACCGAACATGGAAATGCCACTTACCAGGATTCCTACCGAATAAAGTGTCTTCACACTGTATTTCTTTAGCAGATAGCCGTTAACAAGAGAGGTAGTAATGATGCCTATATACATTGCCAGCTGATAAAAAGCAACCATCACGGGGTCACTCGTGTTTCTCATGATATAGGCTCCCACAAAGATTTCTACTATCGGTAGTACCAATGCATAAAGCATATTGGTAACCAACAGTGTTCTCATGTTAGGTTCCTGTTGCTTAAAGAACAGATATTCTTTTTTCAGTTTATTCATTACTTCTTTTGTGTCTGTTTTAATACGTTTAATATCTCTGAAATGGAAAGCTCTGCCTTGCAAATCACTTCATCGCTTGCTCCATAATACATGGTTATCGTATCGCCGTCCACAAAATGACCATTAGTGAAAACTACATTTCCGAAGAAACCTGTTTGCTCATAAGCTGCGATAGGTTCCATGATCGGTTCTTCGCTTCTTGCAATCACTTTCGACGGGTCATTTAAATCGAGCAATAAAGCCCCCAAGCAATAACGGTGATTAAAATCGGCTCCATGATAAATCTCCAGCCAGCCTTTTTCTGTCTTTATTGGAGCTGCCCCTGCCCCTACACGTGCGCAATCCCACATTCCGTCACGAGTGGTTGCCACACATTTGTGGTTTCCCCAATGCAAGCGGTCGGGCGATTCTGCCAACCATATATAATTGCCGCCAAGTTCGGGACTGCTTGGGCGATGAAGAGCGAAATATTTGTCGCCTATCTTCTGTTCGAATAATGCACAATCTTTATTATGCGGTGGGAATATCATCCCATGCCGTGTATAGTTTTTCCAATCATTGGTGTGAATCAGTCCAACCCCTACAGCTACCGACGATACTTCTGTGAAAGTAAGGTAAAAACCATCTTCGGTTGTTGCAACACGGCAATCCTCAATGCCGAATGCTTCCAGCTCTCCTTTTCCGAAAATAGGTGGAAATTCCGGTTCGTCTTTGAAGTGAATACCGTCGGTACTTGAAACCAATCGTAAGTAAGACATCGTGGTCAGATAATTCTTTCCTTTGTAACCGATAACGCGTGGGTCTGAAGCATCCAAATCGGGATCATTCTTTAAAAACGAAACCACTTCTATTTTTCCTTGTTCATTGTATATAGGAAAACTGATAATTCCTTCTTTCTGAATAGGTCTTTCTGCGACGCGCAAAAGTAACCAAATTTTGCCTTGATATTTGAAAACTCCGGGATTTAACAAACATGTAATTTCCATTCCGTTGATTCCCGCTTTTAAATCTTTTGGAGCCAGTAGGGGATTCTGCTCACATCTTTTGGCTATATCCATAATATTTCGATTAGTGATTATTTCTGTGAGCAAAAGTATGAGATGAGAGACAGGAAAGCGTTTACTATATTCTCAAAGAGGTGTACACATGCTCAAGAACATGTTTTTAAGAAGATGAAATTGGGAATGATTTTAGAAGAGACAGAGATGTTCATGTTTGTATACTGCTATTGTGTAAGTGGTTGATTTACAGTTTGATATTTGGTTTCATTAAGTGCATTATATTCTCATAAGTGTATAGTATAGTTTCTTTGAGGAGTGAAAAAGAAGCACATAAAGATAAAAAATAAGAGGCCAAACTCAAAAATAAAATTTGAGAAGGCCTCTTGTTTTTTCTTTTTAATAAGAATAATATTGTAAATCCTATTTCTTCACATGCGGATAATCAATCGTATAATGCAGTCCGCGGCTTTCCTTACGCTCCATTGCTTGGCGCATAATCAGATAACCCACATTCACCATATTACGCAATTCGCAAATCTCTCTGGACGCTACACTGCGTTTGAACAGGCTTTCAGTCTCTTCGTAGATAATATCGAGTCGGTCCCAAGCACGTTTCAGACGGAGGTCACTGCGGACGATGCCTACGTATGTACTCATAATTTGATTCACTTCCTTCATACTTTGCGTAATGAGCACCATTTCTTCCGGAGAGCGGGTTCCTTCGTCATTCCATTCGGGAATATCTTCATTATAAGAATACTGATCGACCGCTTGCAGACTGTGCTTGGCGGCAGCGTCGGCATATACCACTGCTTCTATCAATGAGTTTGAAGCCAGACGGTTTCCACCATGCAATCCGGTGCACGAACATTCTCCCACGGCATAAAGACGTTCGATGGAAGATTGTCCGTCCAGGTCGACAAGAATACCTCCGCAGAGATAGTGGGCGGCCGGGGCTACCGGGATATAATCTTTCGTGATGTCGATGCCTAGGCTAAGACACTTTTCGTAAATATTGGGGAAATGTTTCTTTGTTTCTTCGGGATCTTTATGGGTAACATCCAGGTATACATGGTCGTCCCCACGATTCTTCATTTCGTTGTCGATGGCACGTGCCACGATGTCGCGGGGAGCCAGAGAAAGACGTGAGTCGTATTTCTGCATGAACTCTTTGCCGTCCATTGTACGCAGTACACCTCCGTAGCCGCGCATCGCTTCCGTTATCAGAAAAGAAGGGCGATCTCCCGGGTGATACAAGGCAGTAGGGTGGAACTGCACAAACTCCATATCCTTCACCGTACCTTTGGCGCGATAAACCATAGCGATACCGTCTCCGGTAGCGACTAGCGGGTTAGTGGTTGTTTTATAAACGGCCCCTACTCCACCGGTAGCCATCAACGTCACTTTGGCAAGATACGTATCTACTTTTCCCGTTTTGGGGTCGAGGATATAGGCACCATAGCATTTAATGTCCGGTGTCTGGCGGGTGACAGTCACGCCCAGATGATGCTGTGTCAGGATTTCGACGGCAAACTGGTTCTCGATCACTTCGATATTCGGATGGCGTTGTACGGCTTTAATCAGGCTGTCCTGAATTTCTGCTCCCGTATTATCTTTATGGTGAAGAATACGGAACTCCGAGTGTCCGCCTTCGCGGTGCAAGTCAAATTCGCCTTTCTCGTTCTTGTCAAAGTCCACTCCCCACTTAATCAGTTCTTCAATTTGTGCGGGAGCTTCGCGCACTACTTTTTCTACTGCGGCACGGTTGCTGATCCAGTCGCCTGCAATCATCGTATCTTCGATGTGCTTGTCGAAATTATCCACCAGAAGGTTAGTGACGGAGGCTACACCTCCCTGGGCGAAGTACGTATTGGCTTCTTCCAGCCCACTTTTACAGATAAGGGCAACTGTACCTTTATGCGCTACTTTTAGTGCGAAACTCATACCGGCAATTCCGGAACCGATAACGAGGAAATCGAATTTTCTTACCATAAGACTATTATTAGACCTTGCAAAATTACCATAAAAAAGTGAGAAATGGAAAAATAGAAGAGTAGAATTGTTGAGACCGGCATCTTTGTAAAACGGGATGAAATCATTTGTATAATGAATGAGAGAGGGCACTATATATCAGTACCCTCTCTTTCTTGCAAAAAATGTCTATTATAAAATCTCACGACTTTATGAATAGTTTCTTAACTATGTGCTATTCAATTATGTAAACTTTACCAATTAGGATTCTGATGCCCCTCCAAAGCCGGATTCAATTCGATGGCTGACAATGGAATGGGGCGAAGGTAGAACTTTTCGGTGATTTGTCCGGCAGAGATGTCCGGATTATGTTCTTCCGCATATTCTGCCAACTTGCCTGTGCGGGCGAGGTCTGTCCAGCGACAGTTTTCACCTGCCAATTCGCGAGCCCGTTCGTTCAGGATATAATCAATGCTCATATCCGCTTCTACGGCGGGAGTTGCTTTTGCCCGGTTGCGAACAATGTTGATGTAGGTAACGGCGTTTCCTTTGTCATTTGCTTTGATGCAGGCTTCCGCTGCTATCAGATTAGTCTCTCCGAGGCGAGCCAAATAAATGTCACGCATCGATGAAGTCTGTGAGAAAACCTTCTTTCCATTATCTGTATCGTCAAACTTGCGGAAAGAAGCTACGCCATATACGTCTTCCTTCATTTTGGACTCATAAGTAGTCTTGTTATTACCGATATTGTTGCCTTCGGGAAGCATCTCTACGATGGTGGCATCGGCACGGCTGGGAAGTGTGTTTTTCCAAGTGTTTACGTTAGCGATTTCCCAAGACGGACAATAGTAATAAGTAACCGGACTTACGTCTTTCTTTTCTGCATCATAATAATCCCAGTAGCTTTGGCGGAGTTCGGTCATAAAAGTTGTTTCATAACGTTCGTCTTGCGCCGGATTGCTAGTGTTGGCTGCGAACACTTCATGCATCCGCAAGGTCGGAGTCAGGGTAGAAGAGGTATATTTGTGTCCTTTCTCTTGTCCGTCTAGATAAGAACAGAAATGAGCTTGTTGTTTGTTACCATCCGTGTTTTTATCCACAGTTTTTGTATCATATCCTACGTAGAACAATACTTCTTCATTGCCTTCGCCCGCATTGCTGAACAAGGTGGCGAACGGAGTGCTTAGCGTTTGTCCGGCACCAGCTGCCTTGGCCGCGTCTACGGCCGCTTTGAAGTCATTATTGCTGTTTGTCAGGTATCCTTTGCACAGATAGGCTTTGGCTAGATAGTGGTTGGCTGCCCGTTGGTTAAAACTCCCGTCGGTTGCTTTCGCTGCCAAGGCGGATGAAGAGCTTAGTGCCTTCAGTTCATCGATGACAAAGTCGTAAACACCTTCGGTCGTTGCGCGTTCTACGCTGGTCAGTAAGCCTGAAGTACGTTCTGTAATTAAAGGGACGCCTCCGAATTGCTGCGCCAGATTGAGATAGTAGAGGGCGCGCAAACCGCGGGCTTCCGCCACTTTGCCTGCTCTGGAAGCATCATCACTGCCCCAGTAGATGACTTCGTTTGCTAAAGCGATGGCTTTATAATGGTTTTCGTAGAAGGTTTTGACATCTCCGTCTGCACTGGAGAAAGACATTCCGTACAATGCGCAGTTCGCTACGCTGCTACGCCCGCTTGCAAAGAGGTCGGTACCGCCTTCAAATAGCCATGGATCACCTCCATAGATTGTTCTTAGCGAACTATACGCTGCGTTAGACAAACTGCCGAAACCTTTGTCTGTTCCATAGTAATCGGCTCCCGGTACGTCTGATTTTAAATCCTGTTCGAGGAAATCAGAGCATCCGGTCAGTGCGGCGAAAGAAAATGCGGCCGCCAGTAAATATATCTTTTTCATGATTATTCGTATTTAGCTGTTAGAATTTGACGTTAATACCTACTTGGTAAGCGATAGAGCTTGGTCCGCCCGTACCATCGGAGATGGCAGCGTCAGCCCATTCGGGGTCGAAACCTTTGTAGTCAGTGAAAGTGAACGGGTTCAGCACGTTGGCATAGATGCGCAGGTTTTCTATTCCGATCTTTCTAATCAGATTCTTGGAGAACGTATATCCTAAGGTGATGTTCTTGATTTTCCAATAAGAAGCGTCTACAT
>UMGN01016201.1_pt1 | contig 15261 bp, 10 predicted proteins | sample 1965281 | NCBI WGS metagenome assembly UMGN01 (sample SAMEA4836073, study PRJEB28245) | human gut metagenome | biome: gut microbiome; material: fecal sample | place: Denmark | collected 2008 | reverse complement strand
CTGCTCTTCCGGCTGCGGTTCTTTTCTGGAGTCTTTTGCAGATCATCTTCATATGGATATTAAGGAATTTGCAAAGCAGGCGGCATTGGCAGAGAAGATGCCCGATCTGGGAAGGCACTGTACGGTTATTATGAATTCTTATGTGAAGAAAGTGCAGAACCGCGGTGTGGGATTGGCAGGTCTTGCAGCGGCACTTTCCGTATCGGTGGTCAAAAATACGCTCTTCAGTGTCATTCAGCTGGAGTCTGCTGAAGAGCTGGGGGATCATATAGTGGCGGAAGGCGGCACCTTTTATAATGACGCGGTACTCCGCGCTTTTGAACGTCTGACGGGAAAGGAAGTCATCCGTCCGGATATTGCGGGTCTTATGGGTGCCTATGGAATGGCGCTTAAAGCCAAAGATCAATTTGGAGAACAGCATGTTTCTTCCCTGCCAGGCGCTGCGGAAATAAAAGCGTTCCATATGGAAACGGAAAACCGGACCTGCCCCGGCTGCGGCAATCATTGCGCTGTCAGTGTGCGCCGTTTTTCCGGCGGTGAAATTTTTGTGACGGGAAATCGATGCGGAACGGGAGAAATCATACTGACCGGAGAAAGAAATAAGACATCCTGTCCGGATGTGTACCAGTGGATAAAAGATCATGTATTTAAAAAAGAAGCACCTGAAGAGAAGTGCAGGGGAATTGTGGGGATACCCGCCGCTTTGGATATGTGGTCGGATTTTCCTTTTTGGGCGGGATTTTGGAACAGCCTCGGATATCGTGTAATGACATCGGAATGGAATGAAGAAGATGCGAGACAGGCGGCGATGACCATTCCGCAGCGCGTGCACTGTCATCCCTGTATACTGGCTCATGGGCATCTGCAAAATCTGATCCGGCGGGAACCGGATATGATCTGGTTCCCCGCACATACAAGAGCGTGGCACAATTCGTTTACCGATGAAAAACGGCATGCACTCTACGGCCATGTATTGGCAAAATTTATGAAAAAACAAATTGCGAAAGCCAAAATTCCCTATCTTCATCCCACGCTTCCGGAGTTCGGTATGAAAAGACTGGGAAAAGTTCTTGTACGGAGACTGCCGCAATTTTCGGAAGAGGATATAGAAAAAGCAGTGGAAGCGGGATATGAAAGATTAGCACGGTATGAAAACGCATATAAAAAAGAAACGGAAAAAGCACTTTTGTGGATAAAGGAGAATCACAAGACAGGGATTGTACTCACCGGAAGACCTTTCCATGGAGATGTGCAGATTCACAAAGGTGTTCCTTACATGGCAGAGACTTTAGGTGCGGCAGTGTTGTCCGGGGAAGGACTTGCACTTCTTGAGAAAGACCGCCTGCCGGGCGGAGCCCGGTCATCCTCTTACCTGCTGCGGAAAGCCTGCGAAAGAGTGATCCGGGAACACGGTTTGGAACTCGTAGCGCTGCGTTCCGTCAGCTGCGGCTTGGATAGAGAGGCAGCAGATGAAGTGGAAAAGAAATTGAAAGAAAAAGGAAAATTCTATACGGTGCTCAGCCTGGATCAGGGAACAAATACGGGAGCCGTAAAAATACGGCTGAGAACACTTTTGGCGGAAATAGAAGAAAGAAATTCTTTTTGTAAAGAGCGGTGAGAAATTTTTTGATTTGATATGCCGTACCTGAAAAGATGCGGCCATTCTTTTTCGCTTTATGGATCCGGGGAAGATTGCCGGGAGAAAGGTTTTACTGGTGCATCGGTACGCGTTTTTTATATTTCATTCCTCATGTATAATGAAATAGAGTAAAAGTCAGGATCAGGAAAGCAGCCGCAGCGGATAAGGCCGATTATAGACAGAGCATGGAGGGAATCATGACAGAAGAAGAGTACCATCGGATCGCACGAAGAGAAAAAATATTTTATGCCGTCCTTATTATCGCGTGGTGTTTTGCTTTTGCGGTCTGGTTCACCATCGGATTTCCCAAAGCGAAGTGGGTGCTGATCGGCGGAGGGACGCTGATATACCTGTATCTGAAAAGCACCTTCACCGGACTTCCCTGGTCGAGGCGGCTGGTCAAACCGGATCCAGTGCGGATGGAAGCGCAGGAAGAAATTGGGACAGAGGAAGACTATCCTCTTGTTTCGGAAACGGAAAGAAAAGGGTATACGACGCTGGCAGAACTTTGTCTGGCGGAAGAAACGCAGAAGAAGCTGGCATCTTTTTTTGAGACATTGAAAGACTATTCAGGTGCGGGAGAAGATGGGGAGTATGGCAGCACGCTGTTCTATGTGATGGAGTACATGGATGAGGAAGCCCATATTTTTTTTCTGATGGGACTTGACTGGAAGCAGGAGGTGGAAACCCTGGAATGGCGGATCGAAAGCGCGCTTACAAAAAATTTCGGAGTGTCTGCCGACCTGCCGGATTTCAGAACGTATGGAAACAAGTCAATTTCCGCCCCTTCTGTTTTTGCCGACTATGACAATGCCCTGCGCAGGAAAGGATTTCAGCTGGGCTTTATAGATGTGGAATGTGATGAATATGTCATATTCGTCCATCGGACAGCGGACAGGGACAAGGCGGCAGACGCCGTACAGCGGATTGGATACAGGTATAGGGAAGTGGCGGATCTGACAATATGAAAATAAAGATTATAAGATAGTAATTGATTTACTGGAATCTAGATTGTTTTTATTGTATTATTAATAAAGCATGTGGCAAGATTTTGTGCTTGTGCTTCGCGAGCATTGCAAATAATGGTTGGTGTATTGGCTTGTCTTCCTGGTGAATTTTTGTTTTTGTGAGTTCCTCAGGGATTATCCGCGTAATGAGTTGCCACATGCTTTTATTATGGGGGGATTTTGTGAATAAATTTTGTGAGATTGGTACACGAAAAGAGTTTGCTGAATTTATAGGAGTTTCACTCAAAAAATTAACTTATTTATTATATGTTAAGCATGTAGATAATTATTACCATTCCTTTGAAATACCAAAGAGAAGTGGTGGAAGTCGACAAATTGATGCACCTATAGGAGATTTAAAAAAGATACAATATTCTTTAGCTGACAAGTTGTGGGAACATCAAAAAATAGTATGGCGAGAGAATAATATCTATCCTAAAGTTTCCCATGCTTTTATAAAGGGGAAAAGTATTATTACTAATGCTAAGGTACATAGGAATAGACGATTTGTAATTAATTTAGATTTAGAGGATTTTTTTGGAGGATTCCATTTTGGCAGGGTGAGAGGCTTTTTTCAAAAAAATAGATATTTTTCCTTGCCAATAGAAATTGCAACCATTATCTCGCAATTAACTTGTTACAAAGGGCATCTGCCACAAGGTGCTCCAACGTCCCCAATAATAACTAACTTTTTGTGTCAAACTTTGGATTACAGATTGATTAAATTATCAAAGAAATATGGGTTAAATTATACACGATATGCTGATGATTTGACTTTTTCGACAAATAGGAATTTTTTTGACATACAAATAAATGTTCTATTAGAAATAGAACAGGAGGTGGGAAAATTTGGATTTCATCTTAATAGAAAAAAGACCCGAATACAGTTTAACGATTCACGACAAGTAGTTACTGGATTGGTAGTTAATAAGAAAATAAATGTAGATCGCAATTATTATCGTGAGACACGAGCTATGGCGGATAAACTATATAAAACAGGATGTTTTTCCATTAATGATTCATATGGAGATATAAAGCAGCTAGAAGGAAGATTTTCTTATATAAATCAACTTAATTGGTATAATAACCAATTAGATGATGAAAAACATAATCTTTATTCATTAAAGGGAAGAGAAAAACAATATCAGAAGTTTCTATTTTATAAATACTTCTGGGGAAATGAAAAACCACTTATTATTACAGAAGGGAAGACAGATATAATTTATCTTAAGTCGGCATTGAAAAAATTATATAAACAATACCCTAATTTGGTGAACAAAAAAGATGATGTATTTCAATTTAATTTATCATTTTTGAATAGGACTAAAAGGTTAAAGTATTTCTTTGGCATAGAAAAAGATGGTGCAGATACAATGGCTGGAGTATACAATAAGTTTTGGTCTTCAGATAAAAATAAGAATACAATAGATTATATAAATTATTTTAGGACTTATGCTAAACAGAAAACGAATAAACCTATCATATTATTATTTGATAATGAATTTAAAAAAGGGAAACCATTATATAAATTTGCTGAATCAACTGGTTTAAAGAATCGTATACAGGGGATGTTAAATGATGAAGAAAGGCGATTATTATACATAAAGCTAAGAGAAGATTATAATTTATTTCTTTTAACGATGAAATTACCAGAGGGAAAAGAGGAATGTGAAATAGAAGATTTGTTTGATGAGAAAACATTGGGAAATGAAGATAAAAATAGTAAGAGTTTTTCAAGGGAATCTAAATTTGATAATAGTAAATATTATGGAAAGGCTTGTTTTTCACAATATATTTTACAGAATTATCAAAATATAAATTTCGATAAATTCCAAAATATGTTGGAGAGCATACAACAGATTGTCAGCGGACAGGGATAAGGCGGAAGATGCCGTACAGCGGATTGGATACCGATATAAGGAAGTGGCGGATTTGACAATATGAAAAACAGGAAATCGGGAGACGCCGGTATGAAATATGATCAGGCACAGGTTAGAATCCATGAAGCGTACACGGTGGCAATTAGGGATCTGGGTGTTCATGGAGAAGGGATCGGGAGTGTGGATGGGTTCACCGTATTTGTTCCCGGGGCGCTTCCTGGAGAAACGGTCACTGCGGAAATCACTCTGCTGAAAAAATCGTATGCCTTGGGGAAACTGCTTTCCATAGAGCAGGAATCCCCTTTCCGTATGGTGCCGGAGTGTCCCGTTTATGAAAACTGCGGCGGCTGCCAGCTTTCCCATCTCACCTATGAGGGGCAGCTGGATGTGAAATACCGCCGTGTAAAAGATGTGATAGAGCGTATCGCCGGCGAATCGGTAGATCTGGTGAGGCCTGTGCTTCCGGCGGCGCATCCTTTCGCGTACAGAAATAAAATGGCCGTGCCGGCAGGCCTTGTAAAGGGAAAAGCGGCGCTCGGCTGCTACCGGCAAGGAAGCCATGACATCATACCGGTTTCCTCCTGTGCTATCCAGAAAGAAGAAAATAACCGCCTGCTTCAATTTGCCCGGCGGTTTATAGAGAAGTACAGGATTTCCGTCTATGATGAAAAGACACGGAAAGGAAGCCTGCGCCATGTAATGGGACGTGTGGGCGATGACGGAAAAGTGATGGTTGTCCTTGTGACTGCTTCCAAAACCCTTCCGGAAGAAAAGCGGTGGATAGAAGAAATACAAAAGGAACTGCCCGAAGTTGTTTCCCTCTGGCACAATATCCAGCCCAAGACGGGAAACACGATACTGGGCGAGAAAATCCGACACCTCTGGGGCGGAGAAACGCTCACTGCCTCCCTTTGCGGACTGCGATTTGAAGTATCCCCGTACTCCTTCTTTCAGGTGCATAAAGAGCAGGCGGAAATTCTCTATGAGAAAGCATTGAAATACGCCGATCTGAAAGGCAGAGAAACCGTCATAGACGCTTACTGCGGCACGGGAACTATTTCCCTCTGCCTGGCGAAAAAAGCAAAGCAGGTCATCGGCATAGAAATCGTAAAGCCCGCCATAGAAGACGCCAAAAAGAATGCGAAAAAGAACCATATGGAAAATACGGAATTTTACGCGGCCGACGCAAGAAAATTCATGCCGCAGCTTTACCGGAAAGGACTGGTTCCTGATGTGATCGTCATGGATCCCGTCAGAGCAGGATGCAGCGAAGAAGTATTGAAGGCGGCGGCAGGCATGAATCCTAAACGCATCGTCTACGTTTCCTGCAACCCCGCCACCTTTGCCAGAGATGCGAAGATTTTAAAATTAGAAGGCTACGAAATCAAAGAAATCCAGCCGGTGGACATGTTCCCCCAGACCATGCATGTAGAGACGGTGGCCTTGATGATACGTGAGAAAAGTAAATAGGGATAAACCTTAGTAGAATAGGGGCTTTTAGTGTTTTTACATACTTGGAAATAAGATGTAATTATGGCTGGAACTCCTTATTTTTGTGTGCATATGAGAATAGAAATACAGTTGAGTAGACAAAAGGCACATGCCGCAACGGATGTCAGAAAAGAAAAGGAATTCCTGCTACCACTTCCCCCCAAATGATACGAGATTTCTGTTGCTTACGTTATCATATGCAAATGAAAAAGTAACTGTACAAATTATTTCGTCAAAATGGTACATTCTTATATTGATACTTACGATTAAAGTAGTAATACGCATTTGTTTTAAAATTATCTTTAATATGTAGTGAAAAATGTTATAATAAAAATAGATTTAACAAAAGTGCGTATTTATACTATATCATTAAATGGAGGTGTGAAATGGAAGTAGAAAGACCAAGATATTTGAAGCAATTAATAGATAAAAAAGATAATGGAAGAGTAAAGATCATTACAGGCGTTAGAAGATGTGGGAAATCATATCTTTTATTTGAATTGTATCGAAAATATTTACTGTCTATTGGGATAAATGAAAATCAGATTATCATGATTGCTCTTGATAGTTTGAAGAATGCGCAATATAGAAATCCCATAGAATTAGATGATTTTCTAAGAGAAAAAATTCGGGATAATGTATTACGATATTATATTTTTATCGATGAAATTCAATTTGTAGAAGAAATTTCAAACCCATATCTGAAAAATAGTAACTCAAAGATATCCTTTGTAGATCTTGTATTAGGCCTTATGAAAATCTCCAATGTCGATGTATATATTACAGGGAGCAATTCCAGGATGCTTTCATCAGATGTGTTAACACAATTTCGAGATCGTGGCGATGAGATAAGAGTATATCCATTTTCATTTGCTGAATTTTATTCATGCTATGATGGAGATAAAGGAAAGGCTTTCGATGAATATTGTTTATACGGTGGTATGCCTATATCTGTGCAACTTAAAAACCATGAAGAAAAGAGCAAATATTTAAAGAATATTTTTACAAGCACTTATATTAAAGATGTGGTAGAGCGTCATAAAATCTTGAAAGATGTGTCTATAATAGATGATTTGCTGGATATCATATCTTCATCCATTGGTTCTTTATCGAACCCAACCAAGTTAGCTAGTACCTTTATGTCAGAAAAGAATATAAAGATCTCTCAATTTACAGTTAGTAATTACTTGGATTACTTCATTGATGCTTTCTTAATAGAAAAAGCCAGGAGATTTGATGTGAAAGGGAGAAAGTATATTTCATCCCCATATAAATATTATTTTTCCGATATTGGTCTGAGAAATGCAAGACTAAATTTCAGGCAGAATGAACAATCACATATTATGGAAAATGTGATATACAATGAACTGCGAATGAGAGGGCTAAATGTAGATGTTGGTGTCGTAGAATATAATTATAAAAATGAGGACAAAAAAACAGTCAGAAAGAACCTGGAAGTTGATTTTATTATTAATAGAGGAAGTAATAGATACTATATTCAATCAGCACTTAATGTGGATACAAAAGAAAAACAAATGCAGGAAACGGAATCTTTGAGAAGAACCGGAGATTCCTTTAAAAAAATAGTGATAGTAAGAAATAATATTGTACCTCGATATGATGATGATGGTATTTTATATATTGGAATAGAGGACTTTCTTTTAGATGAAACGTCAATAGACTTATAGAAATATCAATACTGCATTTAATAAAAATACGTATTTACAAAAATTTATTAATGTGGCATGGCTCAGAGAAATCTGGGCTTTTTTAATGCCACGTTTGTCCTGTAACCTGGATTTTAGAGATAGGTGAAAGGTTCTGCGTATTATTCCATGCTGTTAGCATTGCAGTCGTTAAATATGATTTATCATGACATATCGTTTCATGTGAAGACAGTAGCTTTGATAATACAGGGGAAATATGTGTCGAATGAAGTGAAGGCACAAAAAAGTTTACGAGCAATCGTGTTGAAAAGCTGTGTATAATCGCCTACACTATTACAAGTGGGATTTTTATGTGGAAGGAGCGTATGAAGATATGGCTCAGCACAAAAAAGACTATATAACCCTTAATATAAAGACGGACGCGGCACTAATGCGTTGTTTTGCAACATACTGCAAAGATGTTGGTCAGACAAAAACTCTGGCCGTTGAGCGCATAATTGGTGCGTTTCTGGATGAGCGTGGCGTGAAAGCCGAAAAGGAACGTAAGGAGGCTGAAAATCTATGATAAAGCAGATTAAATCAAAGGCTCGTGTAGCTGACCATGGCGAAGTCTTTACGGCTAAACGTGAAGTCGATGCAATGCTTGGCTTAGTGAAGCAGGAAACAGAACGTGTAGACAGCCGCTTCTTGGAGCCAGCCTGCGGAGATGGCAATTTTGTTGCTGAAATTCTTCGGAGGAAATTGGTTGCTGCAAAAAAGCGCGCAATTCCGCCGAGAAAGAAGAAACCTTTGCCATTAGAATTTGAGAAACAATCTGTGATTGCGGTGGCTTCTATTTATGGTGTTGACTTGATGATGGACAACGTAAATGCTTGTCGAAGAAGGCTCTATGACATTTGGAATGATGAGTATGAGGCAATCTGTAAGAACGAGGCTGATGATGAATGCCGTGAGGCAGTCAAATTTATTCTTAGGAGAAATATTGTTTGCGGTAATGCCCTGACATTGATGTGCGTAGATGACCAGCAGCAGGATATGAAAAAGCCGGTCGTATTCTCCGAATGGACACTTCCGTTTAACGATACACGGATACAGCGGAAGGATTATACTTTCGCGGAATTGATGAATGCATCCTTTATAGAAAAGGATACCCGTAAGACTCAAATGGACCTGTTTTCAAATAAAGACGGCGAATTTGAGCCAATATTCCTCAAACAGTATATTTTCGATTACAGGAGGCCTCAGGATTATGTCGAGTAATCTTTATAATACGATGTATAATCCCGATGTATTGTCTTGCATTGCCAATCTTTCCAGTGATGAGGTGTTTACACCGCCAGAATTAGCTAATGCGATGTTGGACATGCTTCCGCAGGAATTATTCGAGAATCCTGATACAAAGTTCCTTGACCCTGGATGCAAGAGCGGGGTCTTCCTTCGGGAGATGGCGAAACGACTTTTGAAGGGGTTGGAACCGATATATCCTGATTTACAGGAACGGACGGATCATATCTTCAAAGAACAGTTGTATGGCATTGCTATTACTGAACTGACATCGTATTTGTCAAGACGTAGTCTTTATTGCTCAAAGTTTGCAAACGGCAGATATTCTGTTGTGAACTTTAATAATGTTGATGGTAATGTTCGATTCAAGAATATCCAGCATCGTTGGCTTGATGGGAAGTGTGTTTTTTGTGGCGCTGTTGAAAGTGAATATGGCAAGGAAAAGCGTGGTGATGACCTTGAAAGTCATGCTTACGAGTTTATTCATACAACAAAGCCAGAGGAGATTTTTAAGATGAAATTCGATGTGATAATAAGTAATCCGCCATATCAATTGAATGATGGTGGGAACGGAGCCAGTGCAAAACCTATATATCATATGTTTGTTGAGCAGGCTAAGAAATTGTCTCCAAGATTTCTCATTATGATTACCCCATCACGATGGTTTAATGGTGGTAAGGGACTGGATAAGTTTAGAGAATCAATGCTAAAGGATAGGCGTATTACGCATTTAGTAGATTATCAGAATGCGAAAGATTGCTTTCCAGGAATTAGTATTGGCGGCGGCGTGAGCTATTTCTTGTGGGAGAGAGATAAGAATGCTGATTGTGAAATAACTAATATTATAAATGGTCGGACTGTAACGATGACCAGACCATTAGACCAATATCCTGTTTTTGTTCGATATAATGAAGCTATAAGCATTATAGAAAAGGTTCAAGCAAATCATGAGAATTCTGTCGTAGACATGATTAGTGCTCGGAATCCGTTTGGTCTTCCAACGAATGAGCGGGGTTGGGAATATAATCGACCTGGATATGTTAAGTTGTATTCCAGTAAAGGGATTGGCTATGTGAAACGGAGCGATGTTCTTCAAGGGGCAGATAATATTGACCAGTACAAGATTATGATAAGCCGTGTTACCAGTGAACATGCGGGTGAACCTGATAAAGATGGAGCCTATAAGGTAATCGCAAAGATACAGATGCTGTATCCTGGCGAAATTTGTACGGATTCATATATTATTGCATGCTCTTCTAATGACGAAAAGTATACAACAAATTTCTTTAATTATTTGAAGACAAAATTTGCTCGGTTTTTGATATTGCAGTCGCTATCCGCAATCAATCTTTCTCGTGATAGATATGAGTTTGTTCCCGTACAGGATTTTAATAATCCGCAAACTGATAAAGACTTGTATGCAAAATATGGATTGACGGACGAAGAAATTGAGTTTATTGAGTCTCAGATTAAGCCAATGGATGGAGGCGATGACTGATGCCTGAAATGGAGTTCTTTCCTCAACGTTCCAGCTCACATCCATTGATTTATGCGTATGAGTTTATAGGAGTTAAGTCACATGATGGTTATATAAAAGTCGGTTACACCGAGCGTGATGTTGAGACCCGTGTCAAGGAACAGGTGCATACGGTCGCGGTACCGTATCGTATTCTTGACTATTGGTCTGCCATGAAGAATGATGGCAGTTGCTTTACAGACCATGATGTGCATGCGGTTCTGAAGGCAAAAGGCAGGCGGCAGTTGAACGCCGGCGAAGACCGTAATGAATGGTTTAAGTGTAGCCTTGATGATGTCAAAGCCGCGGTGGCAGCCGTGAAGACAGGCACGGAGAATACTGAGAATAGGACACAGACTTTCAAAATGCGTCCTGAGCAGAAACGTGCAGTTGATATGACGATGGCCTATTTCAGGTCTGTTTATAAAGAAGGCAGCAGGCGTACTCCGAAGTTCCTTTGGAACGCAAAGATGCGCTTTGGTAAGACTTTTGCAGCGTATCAGTTAGCGAAGAAGATGGGAATGAAGCGAGTTCTCATTCTGACTTTCAAGCCTGCTGTTCAGACGGCATGGCGTGAGGATTTAATGACTCATGTCGATTTTGACGGCTGGCAGTTTATCACCCGTTCGACGCAGCCTGGGGATCTTACGAATGATCAGCAGTATCAACGTGCTGATAAGGACAGGCCGATCGTCTGCTTCGGTTCTTTCCAGGATTTCCTTGGTGTGAACAAGAATACAGGCGGTATTAAGGCGAATAATGAGTGGGTGCATATGACCAACTGGGATCTCGTCATTTTTGATGAGTATCATTTTGGTGCATGGAAGGACAATGCGAAGAAGTTGTTCGAATCTGATGAAGACTCTTATGAAGAAGACCTTTCTAAATACGATGCCGGCAATGCCTATGATGAAACGTGGCTCCCGATTACGACGCAGTATTACTTGTATCTGTCTGGCACGCCGTTCCGTGCTTTGAACTCCGGTGAGTTCATTGAGGAACAGATTTATAACTGGACCTATTCTGACGAGCAGCGTTGCAAAGAAGAATGGCCTCATCTGTCTGACTTCCCTGATTATCAGGCAAAGGCTGGAGATATCAATCCCTATGCCGCGCTTCCGCGTATGGTTATGCTGACCTATAAGATCCCTGAATCTATACAGAGGATTGCAAAGCAGGGAGAATTTGACGAGTTCGATTTGAACGTTTTCTTCTTGGCTGAAGGAACGGGTAAAGATGCTCATTTCAAGTATGAGGACTATGTTCAGAAGTGGCTGGATCTAATCCGTGGTTCTTATTTGGAGACAAGTGTAGACGAACTGAAACTCGGTGCGCAAAAGCCGCCGATGCCGTTCTCGGATACACGTCTGCTGAACGTCCTGTCTCATACGCTGTGGTTCATGCCGAACGTAGCATCGTGCTATGCGATGGCAAATCTGCTGGCACAGAAGCAGAATGTTTTCTATCACGATTATAAGGTGAATGTGTGTGCCGGTACGCAGGCTGGTATTGGCGTGGCGGCTCTTGCTCCTGTTCGTGATTCTATGGACGACCCGTTGGAGTCTAAGACCATTACACTTTCTTGCGGTAAGTTGACCACAGGCGTTACGATAAAACCGTGGACGGGAATTTTCATGCTGCGGAACCTCTCTTCTCCAGAGACCTATTTCCAGGCTGCTTTCCGTGTACAGTCTCCATGGGAGATTACGAAGGACAATGGACAGCGAGAGATTGTGAAACAGGAATGCTACGTTTTTGACTTTGCACTTGACCGTGCACTCCGTCAGATTTCGGATTATTCCTGCCGCTTAAATGTGGCTGAGCATAATCCCGAGAAGAAAGTCGGTGAGTTCATCAAGTTCCTCCCTGTGCTTGCTTACGATGGCAGCGCTATGCGTCAGGTCAATGCGGCTGAGATACTGGATATCGCTATGGCAGGAACGTCTGCGACTCTTCTCGCAAAGAGATGGGAGTCTGCGTTGCTTGTCAACGTGGACAACGATACGCTTTCGAGACTGCTTGCCAGCAAGGAAGCGATGGATGCTCTTATGCGGATTGAAGGCTTCCGAAGCCTGAATGCCGATATTGAGACTATCATTAACAAGTCCAACGCTGTTAAGAAGGCGAGGAAGGAAGGTGAGAAACTTACTCCGAAGGAGAAGAAAGAACTGACTGATGCAGAGAAGGAATATAAGTCTAAGCGTAAGATGATTCAGGAAAAACTGATTAAGTTTGCTACCAGAGTGCCTGTGTTTATGTATTTGACGGATTACCGTGAATACAGACTTCAGGATGTTATCACACAGTTGGAACCTGAATTGTTTAAAAAAGTAACGGGTCTTGATGTCAAAGACTTCGAGCTGCTGGTATCTCTGAATGTCTTCAATGAAGCTTTGATGAATGATGCCGTTTATAAGTTTAAGCGGTACGAAGATGCCAGCCTGATTTATACTGGGATTGACAAGCATACAGGTGAGAATGTGGGTTTGTATAGTACCGTTATTTCTCGTGCTGATTATGATGCGATGGCGGGTCAGTTGGCTGCGTCCATGACTGCTGATGCTCCGCGTGAAGATGATATTCCTAAGCGTCCTGTGTTTACGAACATCAGCAGTTATCCAGATGATGACGATGCTGAGGATAACTTTCCGGTGGTTGCGGAGTCGAAAGCGCAGTATGGGGCTAAGCGTTCTCCGATTGTGCAGCCGTCGAAACCTGTTCAGAGCACTTATAGACCGTCTTATGTGCCTCCTACACCAGCGGCTACACCGCAGCCCAAGCCAAAGGTTAAAATGGATTTGTCAGGAGTACATGCTGGAACTATTGTGAAGCATAAGGCGTTTGGTCTTGGTCAGGTCGAAGGTATTGATGGCGCCATTATCGTTGTTACGTTTGATGGGGTAGCAAAGAAATTTCAATTTCCCAGTGGATTTGAGAACGGATTTTTATCTTTAGATGTGGATTAAGGAGTGTTTTATAACTTAAAACGTGAAAACATGTCGGAAATAGAAAGGTTTCAAGCATTTACCCATTAACTTATGAGGACAGCGGTTTTCATCCGGCTATTTGATGTTTCGTCCAAAATCAATTATAATTGGACGAAAAAAATTATGATGGACGAATGAATATCTTAAGACAGGGAAAATACATGGCAGCGAACAAAAGGTATTTTGAGAAAAAATTTTATTGGAGTATGCGCTCCGCTATGCCATGATGTACTCTGACAGTAAATGATTTCTGTACAAAACAAGTGCATTTGGATAAAAACTATCGCAGAGATTCGTATTAATGATCTTATGTTATTTTTGAACATAAGGTCAGTAAATTTACGTACCGTTTTTTCGGTATTGTGATTTAAGGAATTATAGTTTGTGCGGAGTAGAGAAATGAATGCAAAAGAATTTTATGAGAAATTTATTGCGGCAATGAGAGAAGAGAATATTGCAACTAATGAACAGATAAAAAAACATTTGGATCAGGTAGGATGGACATACAAAAAAATTTATAGAGAATGTGAATCGGCTTTTACGGAATTAGTAAACAAAGGTATTGTTGATAGAATTATAGAGTCGGAAGATGGCTTAATACCACAACATGAGTATTTTAGAATAGATTCCATAGGTTATAAACATAGATATACGGAAATTTCTGAAGAAGAAGCACGAGAAGTGGGGCTTAATAGGCATTTTTGGGAACTTGCAATTGCAGTTGAACATGAGAACAGTAAGCATGATTGGATGGATGAGGTCATTAAGTTACTGCATGTACGTTGTCCGTTAAAAGTCGTAATTTCTTATAATTATTGTGATTGTAGAGAAGAGATGGAAATAAACAAATTGGGATTTATTGCAAAGTATATGAAAAAATGGTTGGAGAATTATCCGAATGATAAAGAAGAATATTTAATAATTATTGGTAATTCAGAACCTAAAAATAGAAATAGTATAGGTTATGAAATTTTTGATTATCGAGGGTATGAATATATTAATGGTCATTTTTATAAAATATAGTTAAGATGAAAATCCAATACTTTACATGACTATTGAGATAATTACTATAGGTAATATATTTTCAACTGGAGGGTGGAATTATAAAACTGAAAAACCGGCGGGGAATCTATTCATTTTATGTAACAAAGTTTGGGGCTTATTTTTGCGAATGTGAGATGCTATTTCCGGTTAAATTGTTTGTCATGTATGATAAAATAGAAATCATGAAGTGTAATTAAATTTATATTGTTTTAGACGAGGAGATTATTATGGGATTGATGGATATCGTTAAGAAGCTTCTGACCGGTGCGACAGATGAGGAAAATGCAAGAAATAAGGCGAGGATGAGAGAGCTTTTCAACGAGTGTGTACCGGAAGGGGATCAGTATACGTTGATATACTGCCATATGGAGGATTTTACGGATGCAGTCGTCGTTAAGGTAACGACGCACAGTAATTTCATCGTAGGATATAAACCGGGAGAAGTGGTTGTGGTGCCTGTGGACGCGGAGCTGAAAGGGCATGAGGAGCCGGTTGTGTTCAATAAAGAAAATGGCGGACAGATTAAGTCCACCCTGGTGGGGTACTGTACCGCTTCCAAGCCGGATGTTACGTTCCAGTTTGAACCAATTACCTATGAACCGGGAATCAAACGCGGTAGCAAGTATGCCGTATCTGTCACGCAGTCCCATGCGGAGGTATCTGCTTTCAGGAAATTTTTCAAGCAGGGGTTGTAATTTTGGGACGGAGAGAACCCGGACTGTGGGATAGGGAATCTGTTCATTCCT
>UMGN01033771.1_pt1 | contig 15701 bp, 14 predicted proteins | sample 1965281 | NCBI WGS metagenome assembly UMGN01 (sample SAMEA4836073, study PRJEB28245) | human gut metagenome | biome: gut microbiome; material: fecal sample | place: Denmark | collected 2008 | reverse complement strand
TGTACCGCCGTTCCCGGGTTCTGTGCCACAGCAGCCGGACCGGGCGCCGGCGGTATAACATCAGCATAGGTCGGTACTGCAATCATCAATGCAGCCGTCAGATAGATTCCCACCGCTCTTTTTACCCATATATTTATCTTTTGATTTAAATTTCTCTTCATGTGTCTGTCTTTTCCTCTCTGTTCATCCTTCCGCCTGCTAAATTCGGGCGGAATTTCCTTACACGATTATAACAGTTAGCCGGGACAAAGACAACTTAATAAATTCTGTCAATCCTTGAGAAATTCTGACAGCAACAGTGTTTTGCTCAAAAATGGAGCCTTGCATCCGCAAGCCTCCATTCTCGTTCTAAGAATATTTATATATAATTACCAGCGTCTATCTCCTTTGTACGGCTCTCCCTTTTCTCACCCTCTTCTCATATACTTAATCATAAAGCAGACAGGATACTGAATGTCCTGGATTTACTTCTTTCAGATTTAAACTTCTTTCTCTGCATTCGTCTTTTGCATATGGACATCTTTGGGCAAACCTGCAGCCTGCTCCAGGTTCAATTGGACTTGTTACCTCTCCCTTCAAACTCTCCCGTTTCCTCCCCTTATAGCTTATATCAGGTACCGGTATTGCTTTTAAAAGGGCCTGAGTGTACGGATGCAAGGGATTCTTGAAAAATTCTTCTCCAGGAGCCTTTTCTACACATTGCCCAAGGTACATGACTGCAATTTCATCACTTATATGCTTGACTACTGATAAATCATGGGAAATAAACAAATATGTAAGTCCCATCTCCTCCTGCAAATCCATCATTAAATTAAGAATCTGCGCCTGTATTGACACGTCTAATGCAGAAACCGGCTCATCACAAACTATAAACTCCGGATTTACCGACAAAGCCCTGGCAACCCCTATTCTCTGGCGTCTTCCACCATCCAATTCATGCGGATAAGTGTTAATTAATCTTTGTGCCAGTCCAACTGTATCCATCAGTTCCTCTACCCTGTTTTGAACTTGCCTCCGATCTTTATAAACTTTGTTAATAATTAAAGGCTCTTCGATTATCTCACTTACCGTCATTCTTGGATTTATTGAAGCATAAGGATCTTGAAATATAATCTGCATTTTCCTGCGCATCTTTTTAACTTCGCCGGGAGAATACTTCAATATATCTTCTCCGTTATACAGAACCTGTCCTTCGGTCGCATCAATCAGACGCAACAGTACTCTTCCCAATGTCGACTTACCACAGCCTGATTCTCCTACAATTCCTAATGTCTTACCTTTTGGGATAGACAGGTTCACATCATCGACCGCATGGAGCATCCCTTTTGGCGTCTTGAAATACTTCTTTAAATTAACCATTTCTATTAAAGGTTTTTCCATTACCTGCCCTCCTATTAAGTTAATTTTACCAGTCCGGCTTTCTGTAAAAATTTAAGATATTCTAAAACATACTCCGGGTTAAAAACTCTTCCTTCTATTGCTGCACCCTTTGCAACCTCCCAGACATTTCTCTTTCCATCCACACGGTGCAGGATAAAATCATTCATGCTGTTAATACCGTAAAATTCCGGGAATCTCTTTTTCAATAAATCATATTCTTCCTTGAGTTCTTTTTCAAGGCTATTAGAAAATCCAACAAATGTTATCGGCCCCCTAAATAAACGAATAGGCACTCTCTTATATTCGTCCTCTGGCTTTTCAGGCTCTTCTAATTGTTCACTACCGGCGTATTCTCCAATAGCTTTCTCAGTCATCATTTTAATAAAGTCCGACTCCAATTTTACTGATTTCTTTATTTTTTCTAATTCATCGCCAAAGAAAAAGCGATGGTAATGCTCCAGCCCTCTCTGCGCAACATCCATTTGATAACACAGTTGCTCCTTAAGGTTTGCAGGTTCCTGTTTATCGCTGCGGCTGATAATTTGAAGTATTTTCGACATAAAGCGTTCCCTGCCTTTAAGCATAATTTTCTCTGTATCTTTTAGACCAAGATTAGCCAGCAAATACAGGTAGCACGCTGCTATACTACAAGTCTTTTTTAATATCGCCGGATCCAGTTTATCAATCGTATCTGCGCTGGAATGATAATTACTGTCAAGCCACTGCATCATAATAATACATGGAATGCCAACAGTTGGATCGCAAAGAATATAATGATCGCTTCCACCTACATAGTTAAGATTTTTCATATGTACTGGGGTTACAAATTCATCAATATTAAATGTTGCCACATCTCTACTCAATTCGTCAGTAATGTAGGCCGCCAAATCAGAAACAAAAGATGGGGTGGAATCTGGCACACCCATAATTCCAATCAAACCACATCTGCCTTCCTGTTTACGCCCAATCATGTCGATATCAATTCCTGCTTTGATATTAGGAATTAAATACTCATGTTCAGCTAAATAAGCATAGGTCCCTACCACTTCCGGCACAAGAAGCATTTTTATCGTTCTTTTCGGTTTTTCCAGTTTCCCTTCTTCTATCAAATTATTAAGCGTCTGCATTATTTCAATACCGCCGCCACATCCTGACGCATTATCATTTGCACACGATTTTGCATGACAAAGATGAGCCAGCAATACAATTTCCTCATTCGTTGTTCCAGGAATAACTGCCACCACATCTTCCATTGTCCCATCTTTAAATTCGGCATCAATGTATCCGCTTACACGGGGATATTGTTCTTTACTCTTCCCCTCTTTATATGCTTTACTTGTTGCCTCACAGATTTTCCGCAGCTTATCTCCTTCCCTGGGTGTTAAAATAAATGAAAATAGTTTATTTTTCCTGTTGTCATTTATCCATGTAAACGATAAAAATAATTTGTCATCATACAAGTCGTTTCGCTGCCTGACAAATACGTCCGACATATAGTCAGTAACTATACCATACACTTTCTTCTTGTATGCCCAATCTAAATAAGCATTCGGATCTTCTGAAATAAAAATAATTTTGTTTTCCAAATCAGCACTTTCAAAATCTTCTCTATTTCCACTCTGAATTGCCACTATTTCTTTCGGAGTATTTCTAAAATCACAAGAGCCACTTCTCTGAACAATAGATAGAGGATCCGCCTTAAAATCTGCCAGTACATAATTTTGAGGAAAGCTTAATTCAAGTCTGGCGCCACGGCAGTTCCATTCTTGAAATGACCTCTGCGTCCAATATTGACTTTTTTCATCTGCCGGAAATACAAAAAGTTCTGTCTTTACCCCTCCTCTTTTTAGTAAATCCGAGCAGAATCCAGCCGCCTGCCGATATCCCTCAGATGCCTGCACTCTGTGAAACTGGCTGATTCCTTCAACATTCTTATAAGCCCTCTCCCCCGAAATCCGATTGCTTATAATGTTTATAACTTCGTTAATCATTCCTCCACTCCCCTTTGCTATAGCGATGGCAATTTATACGATGCGTCCCTTCTACATAATCATCCGGTCTCTTCTCTTTGCAAATATCCATACATAGAGAACACCTGGGATGGAATTTACATCCTTTCGGCAAATCCATAGGATCCGGCATTAAGCCATAAATGGGGCTCAGCCGCTTGGTTTCTTCATTCATTTTAGGAATCGAACCAAAAAGCCCGATTGTATATGGATGATGTTTATCCCCTGTAAATATTTCCTCCAGGGTTCCATACTCTATTATTTCACCCGCATACATAATTGCAACATTATCGCAAGTTGACGCCACAATTCCCAAATCATGCGTAATAAGAATCATAGATGTATTTAATTTTGCTTTAAGATCATCCATCATATCTAAGACCTGAGCCTGTATCGTCACGTCAAGAGCTGTGGTCGGCTCATCCGCCAATAGTAATTCAGGTTCACATGCTAACGCTATCGCAATTACCACCCTTTGTTTCATCCCGCCTGAAAATTGATGTGGATAATCTCCTTTACGTTCCGCCGGAATTCCTACAAGCTCCAGAATTTCCTCCACCCGGCTTTCCATCTGTGCCTTTGTACGTTCGCTCTTATTGTGCAGCTCCAGCACCTCAGAAATTTGGGTTCCTATTGTTATTACCGGATTCAAACTGGTCATCGGATCCTGGAAGATCATTGAAATCTTTTCTCCACGAATCCCTCTAATCCTGTCTTCCGATAGTGCAATAAGGTTATCTCCTTCAAATTCGATCGAACCGCTTTTAATCTCCCCAACCTTTTCCGGTAGTAAACGTAAAATTGACAGAGCTGTCGTAGTTTTTCCCGCTCCAGTTTCGCCTACAATTCCCAAGGTTTTACCTTTTTCCAAGGAAAATGTAATTCCATTCACCGCATTCACAATGCCGTTATCTGTCTTATAAATCACATTGAGATTATCTATATTCAGCAATATGTTTTTATCATTCATTATACCGCTCTCCTCATTAACAACGCTGCTGTATCCCCTTTAGGTGATAAGACTCAAAGATGCAAGACCGTCATCCAAACCTATTTGAGCCTTGGATCAAGTGCATCTCGTAATCCATCACCCAGAAAATTTAACGCTAGTACGGAAATCATAATTGCTATCCCAGGAAACATAACTAAATACGGAGATTCCCTGATGTATTCTTTCCCTTCCGTCAAAATCGCCCCCCACTCTGGTTGAGGCGGCATAACGCCGAGGCCTATAAAACTAAGGGAGGAGGCCGTCAATATAACTCCGCCGATACTCAAAGTCGCCTGTACAATGATAGGTCCCATAGAATTTGGCAATATATGCCTTACAATAATTCTGAATGTTCCTGCGCCTGCTGCCCTGGCCGCTTCTACAAATTCCGAATTTTTTATGGTCAACACAGAAGAGCGGACAATAACTGCAAATCTGGGTATACTGGACAGACTAATCGCCAAAAGCAGGTTCACCATCCCCGGCCCCAATACAGATACAATACAAATCGCCAACAGCATTGATGGCATTGCCATAAACATGTCCATAAACCGCATCAGGATAATATCGGTTTTGCCTCCATAAAACCCTGCAACAGCCCCGATAGCACCACCTATCAATAATGATAACGCCACAGATATAAATCCTATGCTCAACGAAATTCTGCTTCCATGTATAATTCTGGCAAATATATCTCTTCCGAAGGAATCGGTTCCCATAATATGACCATTCCCCGGTGGCTGCAACTTATTTACCAAATCCTGTTTTGTCGCTACATCATAGCTTACTATCTGATTTGCAAAAATCATAACCAAAAACATAGCGGCAAGAATAAGCAAGCCGGCAACGGCAAGTTTGTTTTTTTTCAGCCGTACCCAAATATCATGGATTTGGGAATTCTTTTTTATATTTTCTTTGCTCACCTTCTCCCCCTCCTCCTATCCTCTGCTATACTGTGCTTTAATTCTCGGATCTAAATATGCATAGATAATATCCACTATTAAGTTTATTAAGCTGAATACAATTGCCAAAAGCAAAACTGAACCCATTACAATCGGGAGATCTTTGGTCCGTATCCCGGTTAGCATAAGATTACCAATACCAGACATTCCAAAAACTGCTTCAACGATAATTGCTCCACCTAAAAGCGAACCAAAATTAACGCCAATTACCGTTACAATAGGTATCAATGCATTTTTAAGACAGTGTTTAAATATCACTCTCCTTTTCGCTGCTCCTTTTGCATATGCTGTTCTTACATAATCCTGCCTGATAACTTCCAGCATCGTAGAACGGGTCATCCGTATTAAAGTAGCCAGGAGTGCCGCACAGGCCGTAAAAGCAGGTAAAACAAAATGAAGCAGTGAATCTGAACCGAATGTAGGGAATAGTCCCAATTTCAGAGAAAATAAAAGAATTAAAAGAAGTCCAAGCCAAAACTGTGGCATGGACATAAAAGCCAGTGCACACACAGTACTGACATTGTCAATAAGTGAATACTGCTTTACCGCTGATAATATTCCAAGCGGTATACCAATGATTACCGCTAGTATAGTACTGAATAATGCTAATTTTATAGTTACCGGAAAGCGAGCTGCAATCTCCTCCACGACTGGAAGTCCAGTGCGATATGAATTTCCAAAATCTCCCGTGATAACATCCTTCATATAATTTCCATATCGGATTAAGAAAGGATCATAAAAACCTAGCTTTTCATTCATTTCCTGGATAGCTTCCGGCGTACCCATATTTCCAAGAATAACATCACCTGGTGTTCCTGGCGTAAGGCTCATAATTGAAAAAATAATAAAAGAAATCCCAATAATAACTGGTATCATCATCAAAAGCCTTTTTAGTATGTACTTATACATTAGCCTCCCTCTTTCTTCATCTTTAGACTATTTTTCTCAAAAAGGATGCGGCAAATCCTCACTTCACACGCTTTGCCAGCATCCTTCCTGACTACTGCTCTTCCTCTATACAGTAAGTGATTTACCATTCATAGTCATATACATAATAAATCGATTGAGGCTGAGCATAAACATTTTTCAAATTTTTATTAGCTGCAATATTTTTATAAGTCCAAATGAAAGGTACAATAGGAGTGTCTTCACTAACAACTTTCAACATTTCCTGATAGATTTCCCCACGTTTTGTATCATCCAAAGTCTGACGTCCTTCTTCAAGCAGTTGATCCACTTTCGGGTTTTTATAAAAGATTCTGCTGCTTTTCTTATCAATGGCACTGGAATGAAGCAGGTTATATACTGATACATCGCTCATGTCAGGTCCTGAATACGTATTCCCGTAAAAAATAATATCTGATTTTCCAGAATATGTGTAGTCATCAAACGCAGAACGCTCCATAAATGTAACACTTGCTTTAACTCCTATTTCAGCTAATGATGCCTGCAGTACCTGTGCATACTTGGAATAGAGATCCAGATACACAGCAATGTCGCACTCAAATCCATCAGGGTATCCTGCTTCCGCCAGTAGTTTTTTCGCAGTATCTAAATTATAATCATATTTAGTAATATCATCGGTATATCCAACCATATCAGGAGTGGCTATTGTATCTATGACATCCCCGACTCCATCTGCAATTCCATTTACCAACGAGTTTTTATCTATCGCATGTGCTATCGCCTGCCTTACTTTCACATTATCAAAAGGTGCTTTTTGACAGTTAAACGCGACATACTGATAAGCAAAACTTTTTCCCAGATGAAGCTCGAGATTCTCATCCGACTTTATCTGATTAAAATTACTCTGATTTAAATCAACATAAGCATCTATATCGCCCTTCTGTAAACTAATCACAGCTGCACTTTGATCTTCGATAGCCCGGAATGTTACATTTTTAATTTTTGCAGGTCCTTCATGATAATCTTCATATGAAACAAGCTCTATTTTTTCTCCGGTTACCCAATTGGACAGTTTATATGGTCCTGAACCGACAGGCTCCCTACCATATGTGCCACCATCAGCCTCTGCCTCCGTTACAGCCTTTTCACTCACAATACCAGCCAAGGGTAGAGATAATGCCGCTAATATCTGAGTGTTTGGAGATTTTAAAGTAACCTTTACACTGTCTTCCCCCACAGCTTCTGCTTTTTCCACGCCGCTATAGCTTGGGCTTGCCTGTGGACTATCAACACCTCTGTTGACTGAATATACAACATCTGAAACCTTTAATTCATCCCCATTATGAAACTTGATACCCTTTTTAATTTTAAAGGTATATTCCAACCCATCTTCCGATATCTCCCAATTCTCTGCAACGCAAGGTACAGGTTTAAAATTCTCATCCATTCTTATGAGAGGATCATATATATTAATCATAACCCGCATTGCATTATCATTTAAACAATTATGGGGATCCAGGTTAGGCGCATCTCCATACTGTCCGATAATTAATGTATCCTTTTTTTCTCCTGTACCGGTATCTGCCTCAACACCTCCCGGTTCTGCCTGTCCCTTTTTCTCCCCATTACCAGCTCCGCATCCTGTAAGCGTTATACTCAGAACCAGTATAGCAGACATCAGTAAACTAATACTTTTTTTCATATGAATCCTCCTTAATTCTACTGCTTTTTATCTACATCAAGCCACCGTTCCGGCTCAATTGGCTGCCAGTAAGAACACGTTGTTTCTTCATAATTAAAGAAATGATAGTAGGGATCTACCAGTTTATATGGTGCATATGGTCCCTGATAATTTCTGCGTTTTTTATAAGCATGATGTCCATCCAGTGATTCATATTCGAATAACATAATATATCTACCTGTGTGAACGCCCTCTATATCTGTTTCTTTATAATACTTAGCGCTAATCCATTCCTGAAACAGTTCTTCCTTATGCTCATGAATGAACTGGAACCAATCACGTAACATTTTATCATATTCCTCTATGTCTACCCCTTCCTTTAATTTCCAGGTTTCAAATTCGTAAAATCTCATTAGTTCTACCCCCTCATTATACTTAACAGTATTGTCTCAGTCCTCTACTTGCAATTCCTTATTCAGTTTCAACAAAAACTTTTCTTACTCAAAACCTCCTGCATCATATACACCCCCGTATTTATATCAAAAACAGGAATGTGAAACTCTTTCGTAATCTCTGCTCCGAATACAGCCAGATTACTGCATTCCAGCAGTACTGCTCCCAGGTCGTTGCAGGCTCCGCTCAGATGCCTTACCCCGTTCAGTACATCCTCCTTCATCCTGACGTAATCCTGTTTTGCCGTTCCCTCTATCACAACTTCTTTAAAATGAGGTTCATTCTGCATACCATAGATTATAATCCCATCCGGATTCCCTGCGCCGGCCGCCCTCAGATGATGTTCTCCGAGAAGAGCCGAGTGGCCTGTCAGAATTCCAACCGATTGTCCCGGTGATATCATCATTCTGGCAAAGGGAAGAAATAAAAGGCTGGAAGATATCACAGGAATCCCGGCTGAATCTGCTATCTGCCGCTGGTAGAGGGCCATTAATCCACAATCCCCTGCAATTGCGGACACATTCTTTTTTGCCAGCTTTTTTGCAGCTTCGCAAAGTCTCCTGCACGCATCAGGCGAGCCTTCTATTAAATCTCTGTAGCTTCCTTCTACAATGCCGTATTCGACAGGAAATTCAAATGTTCCCGGATACCCCGGATCTCCCTTCAGCCTGTCGCCGGCCGTGGCGAATAGTAGAACTCCTATAGACATCTTCTTCCCCTTTTCTCAATATAATGATTACGGTTTATACAGATAATATACCGTCCGCACTCATCAGAACAGCTCGCTTAAAGCTCCCGATGTGAACTGCTCCACTTCAAAGTGGTATCCCTCCGGGCCGGTGAAGAAAAATGACTTGAGAGCTAAATCCTTCACCTGCTTGATCTCTGAAAGCCCTTCCACCCCTCTGCTGCCTTTCAGGGACTCATGAACTTCCTCAATATTGTCTACCGTAAGGCTGATTAACACACTGTCTGTGGAAGTCACCTGAATGGAACCGCTGTGGTTGTCGACGGCTCCCAGAAATGCTTTGTCACGGAGCCGGTAAACTGCCGCCCAGCCCGGATCATAAGCCTTCTCAAGCCCCAGAACCTCTTCAAAAAATGGTTTTGCAGCTTCTAAATCATTAAAGTATAAAAATGTGATGTTTGACGTTAGCTGAAGGTTTGCCATTCTTTAACTCCTCTTATTTCTTATAGTCCGGCTCTCTGCCGATTTCCTTAATAAGCTCTTTCATCGCGTCAATCATTGTGTCGATATCTTTCTCATTGTTGAAATACTGGCAGGAAATCCTGAATCCGCCGATAAAATCAGTAAACCTCTGTGCGATGAAAATTCTGCGTGCATGAAGCTTTTTAAGAATCATTCTGTCCACGTCAAGATCGTCATACAATCTAGCAATCACAATTCCGCCAAAATGTCCCGGATCTCTGTGGGTGATCAGCGTCCCGCCGATTTCTTCAATTCTGTCCATACAGTATACAGCTATCTCACGAACCCTTTTTTCAATGTTTTCAATGCCGATTTCATTGACAAGAGCAAGAGATTCTCCTAATGCGATGGCTCCTGTGTAGTTGGATGTACCACCGATTTCAAATTTTCTTGCCGTGTTGTCAAATGTCCAGTTATTGACCGACGGCGCGGCCGGATTCTCCCAGTATGCGCCCCATCCGCCTTCCGGTACGGTTGTGTTCAGATATCCCGCATAGGATTGTTTCAGCTTTGGAAGCGTTTCTTTATTTACATAAAGGACGCCTGTTCCGTACGGAGAATTAAGCCATTTATGCCCGCCGGCCGTCAGAATATCAATATGGCATGCCTTTGTGTCAATCTTTGTGACTCCAAGCTGCTGTACCGCATCAACTACAAGGTAAACGCCCTTTTCCTTACAATAATCACCAAGTTCTTTCAAATCTGTCTGCCAGCCGTTGCACCATTCCAGAGTAGACATAACAATCAGCTTCGTCTTATCATCCACAAGGGCTGCAAAATCCTTGGCCGTAAAACGGTTATCCTCTGTTTTACAAACGCGGATATCGATGTTCTTGTCTTTCCTCATAACACACCAGGGCAGAGCCACCTGGATAAATTCCAGATTGGTTGTGATAATGTTGTCACCATCCTGTAATTCGATACCCTGAGCAGCAATATTAAGACCATGGGAAGTACTCTCAACTAGAGCAATCTCTTCCGGATCCGCATTCAGCAGTTTTGCAGCCTCATCATAAGCCTTATGTCTGAGAGAATCCATTGCAATATGGTGGGCGCTGGAGTTTGCTTCCTCCTGTACCGCCGTCATATCTGCAAATGCCTTTACTGCCTTCACGGTACGCTGAGGGGCGAAGCTTACACACGCTGCATCCAAAAATGTCATCGTTTCCAGTACCGGCCACTCCTCTTTACGTATCTTCTCAAAATCAATATTCATTTCAATAATCCTCCTTGCATACATTTCCGTTAAAGCTGTCCCAAGACCTTTTCCGTACGTATACATTCATGCATGTTTGTATATTTGTATAGTATCAGTTTTCTGTTTACTTGTCAATTGCTTTGCTTTATTTTCATAATAACTTTTTATTTATATTTAATACTGTATGTTATAAAATCTTTTATATAAATCCCAAATAATTATGTGGTTTTTTTATTCTTATGAGTAAATTAAGAGAAAAAATTCATCGAATTTTCAGTAAATGAGAAGTGAATTATTTAAATACAATCTTTTTCCGGCATAATTTTTCCTGCTGCCGCTGTGCGTTCCCTGCACACAGGTCACCGCCTTCAATAATAAAACGCATACCGGCAGGATTCCCCTGCGGTATGCGTTAATTAACTAATCTCTATTCATTTAATCTGCTATTCTCTCAAAAGCAGATAGACATATTTCCGTATCAGCTGTTTGTTTATACCGATCGATATTTCTTTTGGTATATCCTGTATGTAGACGCCGTCCAGCGCATAAAACATGAGGAAGGTCAGTTCATCCTCCGAGATGTCATCCAGTTTATTATTTCTGGCCTTTATCCTTCTGATTGGATCCAGGAAATAACTGTACTGGCGTTTTTTATCCTCCAGCATCTTTTCTCGCAATTCTGAAAATTCACCATGGCCCTGAACGTAAGCCATCGTCTTTCTTACAAAACGGAAATCGTCCGTCATACGGTTCGGCAGCCAAAGAAGCTCAACCAAAATTTCCTCATCCTTCAGCCCGTTATTGTGAGCAATATTCTTTACAACAGCGGCATGGATGCGGTTCAGGGTTTCAATCACCGTATTCTCAAAAATTTCGTATTTGTTTTTAAAATGCCAATAAGCCGCCCCTCTCGTAACCTGGGCCAGCTGACATATCTGCTCTAATGACGTCCTGTCATAACCATTTTCTAAAAACAGCTGAAATGCTGCTTCCAGCAGATTCTGCTTTGTAAGTTCTGCATCTTCTTTCGTTTTTCTCATAAAAACGCAATCCCCCTCGATTGTTTATTTTACATGCATGCTGAATGTTTTTACGAAAGTCGGTCTTACAAAGGCATATTCTCTTTTAAGTCTGATATCAAATGTGTCAAAATATAGAACTTCTGGAACCTTCTGTATCTCTTACATACTATCATGATCTTATCTATCTGTCAAATTAAACTCCTCTTTCAAAAATTCAATAACCCTCCTTGCAGCCAGCGGAACATAATTCCCCTGCATCAGAGCGGCCCAAAAGCCAAAAGGCACGCTGTATTCATCCTCAATCAGAAAATATTCCCGCTCCCGCAGCGCCGCCGATATCTGCCGCTCCGGAAGAATTACCGTCGCATAATCCACCTGCGCCAGCGCATCCAATGTACTGAGATTGCGTGATACCTGCCTGACCTGCGGTATAATTCCGGCTTTGGCAAATATCTGTTCCGTCGCCATACGGCTCCTCTGCCTGGCCTGTGTCAGCGCCACCGGCTCCTTTTCCAGAAAATGAATATCCAGATAAGGCTTATCTTCACCCGGCTTTCTGACTATGAAGCTTCTGTAATCGCTGTTGCTGCGCGGAACCACCACCATCCTGTCATGAATCAGCTCAAAACATTCAAGCCCCGATGAGAGGACAGGAGGATGGAGAATGGCTGCATCAATAGCTCCGGATACAAGCATCTCCTCTATTTTATCGCTCGGCGCCTCCTCCAGGACAATATCGATCAGAGGGCAGCATTCCTTAAACCTTGGGAGAAAGTGAGGCAGCACACAGGCAGCCTGCGCACCGGTAAACCCCAGCTTCACCACGCCTCTCTGAGCATGTCTGATATCCTCTATCTCCTTTTTCATCTGCTGTTCCTCATGCAGCGTTCTGTGCACAAACTCCAGAAAACGCTGTCCCTCCGCCGTCAGTGTTACTCCCGACGCCGTCCTGATAAATACCGGGATTCCCAGCTCCCGCTCCACCTTCTGCACGCACTGGCTCAACGCCGGCTGCGCGACAAACAATCTGGCTGCTGCCTTTGTAATGCTTTTTTCTTCGGCTATCAGGCTGATATAATGCATGTCCTTTAAAGTCATACTCTCCTCTTTCTTCAGAAATAACAGAACTGCCTTTCTGCTTACATTTCTCCGATAAACACAAATTATTACTTTTCGCACAACGTACTTCGATTTTAGTACAATAATACCCCTATGTCAAACCGGGTATTTTTTGATAATTGGATTAATATTTCTATTTAATTCACTTAATGTATGATATATCACCCTAAATAAAATCTTCAATATCTTTTATTTCAAATTTATAGTATACTTATTCCAGAGAAAATACAAAGGAGACGGCGCCGATGAAAACAATTGCAGTTATTGCTTATGATAAAAGCTCCGTTCAGGTATATGCGGATCAGGTAAACTACTTTATGGGAAATCGGGCAAAGACCATTCTATACAGTGTGAAAGATAATTTTATCAGCCAAATAATGCCGGCTGATCTGTATTTAATTTCAACGTGTGCCTATACAGAGCTTAACAATATAAGAAAGTATCTCCCCTTAAAAGGAGAGGTTGTCATCATACGGGTCACAATAAGAAAAAACAGTCTCAAACAGCTATTGAAGGTTCCCCCCAGAACTAAGGCACTGTTGGTAAATATCAGCCACAAAATGGCGATTGAAACCATGGCGTTATTAAATCAGCTTGGCGTTGACAACATAGATTTTTATCCCTGCAGCCCGAATGAGGAATATTCGCAGAGTATCAAGTTTGCCGTGACCCCGGGAGAAAGCAGGTATGTCCCGGAGGGGATTACCGATATTTTGGATATCGGTCCCAGAATACTGAGCAGCGAAACCATTGTAGAGATGATGCTGAAACTTCACAGTGAAGAACTGATGGAGGAAGACAGATTAAAGGAGTATTTCCAGGATCTTGTGGATGACAATTACAATTTTAACCGAATGTTTCAGCGTTCCGTTCAGATGGAAGGACTGATTGACATACTTCAGAGCACGCTGAATATCGGCATCATATGCATGGATGGTGATTCCGTCATATTCTTCTTTAATAAAAAAGCAGAGGAAATACTCAATTTGACAAAGCAGAGAGTATTCGATAAAAAAGCTGGCGATGTACTTCCGTTTATCCCGTTTGAAGAATGTTTTTCCACACGGCGTGAAATAAAGGAACGGATGCTGAAAGTACAGAATGTAGATATCTCCCTCAGCATTGTACCGGTTGTCAGAGGTTATGATTTTATAGGCGCAATGGCCACAATACAGCGTTTCAGCGATGAAGAATTCCGGCAGCATAAGCTTAGATGCCAGCTTATGAACAAAGGCCATGCCGCCAAATATACGTTTGATTCGATAGCAGGTACCAGCCCGGCTATCTCCCGGGCCAAAGAGATCGCCGCTAAAATGGCAAAAAGACCTGCTCCGGTACTGTTGACAGGTGAGAGCGGCACCGGCAAAGAACTCTTCGCACATGCCATACATGCGGCCTCGGACCGGAGCGAATATCCTTTCGTTGCCATCAACTGCGCCGCCATCCCGGATAATCTGATGGAAAGCGAATTATTCGGATATGAAGAAGGAGCATTTACCGGTGCAAAAAAGGGCGGGAAAATGGGATACTTTGAGTTCGCCCACAAAGGTACTCTTTTTCTTGATGAGATTGAAGGAATGAGTACAGCTCTTCAGCTCAAGCTGTTGAGAGTCATACAGGAGAAAGAAGTTCTGAGAGTCGGTGGAAACCGTGTGATTAATGTGAATGTAAGAATTATTGCGGCTACCAATGAAAATCTGGAGGTATTGGTACAAAAGGGGGAATTTCGAAAAGATTTGTACTACCGCCTGAATGTGCTTAGTATAGAGCTTCCTCCTCTTCGCGAAAGAGGAAGAGACGTATTACATTTGGTTCATAAGTTCAGACAGGAAACTGAATCTACATTTGTGCTGTCATCCGAGACGGAAGAAATACTGCTCAATCAGACCTGGGACGGAAATATCAGACAGCTCAGAAATTGTCTGGAGTATTTTGCCTGCCTGGATAAAACGGTAATTAATCCGGAAGATCTTCCGCCAAGCCTGTACACCAAAAAGGATAGTTCAGCGATTTTGCAAACTCCTGATAAAAACTTCCGCCAATATTCGGCCGAGTCCGCAGCTGCGAAAGAGCAATCACAGTCACCCTGTTTTTTTCAGGATACAGATGCTTTACAGGAATTCCTACTTCGTGAAATGGCTGCCCGGGCAAAAGATGGAAAAAGCTGCGGCAGACGCTATTTGATCCAGAAGATAAGAGGATGCGGATATCTAATTACAGAACGGGAATTACGGGGCCAATTGAAAGATATGGAGGAAAAAGGACTTATCGATATCAGCCAGGGCCGGGGCGGCAGCAAATTAACTAAAAACGGGGTAATGTGGTTAAATATGCGTATCAAATCCAGTTAAACGGGTTAATTGGGACAAGTTCGAAAAATGCAGGGTTCTCGAAAATCTGTAAACCCTGCATTTTTGCTGCATCTAATAAGGCTGGCCGCAAAATAATAAGACTATTTTAAAGTATAATGTAATTTGGCACAAAACTTGCTCTTATATTATGCAGCAGACTTTGATAACCGGCCGGCAAAGCTTGTACAAAAAGAAAACTGGAGATGACATTATATGAGATACAATTTTGATGTGGTGACAGACAGGTGGAACAGTAACGCAGTAAAATACGATGAAGCTGAAAAGAAGTTCGGAAGGAAGGATCTGATTCCCCTCTGGATTGCGGATATGGATCTTCCGACCGCCCAGCCGATCATCGATGCAATGGCCAAGAGAAATGCACAGGGAATATTCGGATATACGTCACGGCCCGATTCTTA
>UMGN01028685.1_pt1 | contig 15758 bp, 21 predicted proteins | sample 1965281 | NCBI WGS metagenome assembly UMGN01 (sample SAMEA4836073, study PRJEB28245) | human gut metagenome | biome: gut microbiome; material: fecal sample | place: Denmark | collected 2008 | reverse complement strand
TGCTCTTCCCACTCTGCACGGGATCATACCGTATACAAGCTTCTGCCATTTCCTATAACCTTTATATGCATTGATATAATCTATTTCGTTCATTTATACCTCCATGAAATCAAAGAGTGTTGGTGTTTCCTGGTTGTCTTCTTCCCGCTTGAGATACCAGCATCCGTCACGGTAGTATTCCGGATTGAGTTCTATTCCTATGCCTTTCCGCCCTGCTTTCATGGCTTCCAGCGGTACTGTCATCAGTCCGCCGAAGGGGTCAAGCACGGTTTCTCCTTCGTTTGTGTACCGGTTAATCAGTCTGTCTACTATGTCAAACTGGAGAGGGCAGAGGTGCATTTGTTTTCTCCTTTGTGATTGTTCTGTGTTGAGTGTTCTCATACGGTTTACATCGTCCCACACGTCAGGAGACCAGCTTGCGGGATCTATGCACATAAATGTGGCGGGCAGTTTGTTTTTTTCGTCCATCGCATTGGCCAGCTCTACATGTTTATCAAAGTCATACACGGTTTCTTTACTGTATTTGTTGTACAGTTTGCGTATATCCGATATTGGCATGTCTTTCAGGTCGTCAACGGACAATTGCCTGTTTCCGCTGCTTCTCCAGAATGCATGAGCGTCTAATTGCCATTGCCCGCGGGTATATTCTTCTTTACTCTTTGTGACAGGTGTATCTGCATAGGCTCTTGATGTATCCGTAGGGAGCTTTCTGAACAGCAGGATGTATTCCGGGCAGCCCACTCCCATTTTTGTGCCGTCCTTGCACTGCTCCGTCCATCCAAGACGGTATGTCTGATTGTTCTCCCGAACCACGTCGGTTATGACGGTTATCATGCCGAAGAATTGGAAGCCGTGTTTCATGTAATGCATAATAGTCAACGCGTGGAACGGTTCTATGGTTGGCATGCCTGTTCCCGTTGCGTTCCCGAATAGTACACGGTCTTTCACGTGGCATGCATATACTCTTCCGGGCTTCAAAATTCTAAGTAAATTCGGCGTTAAATAATCCATCTGCTCAAAAAATTTGTCTGTATTTTCGTTATGCCCGAAATCGTTATAGCTTGCGCAGTATTCATAGTGATTTCCAAACGGAATTGATGTAAGAAGCATGTCCACTGAGTTATCTTGCATTTTCCCCGTTTCTTCAACACAGTCGCCATGTATCGCGATGTAGTTTTTCCCTTTTGCTATGATTTCTTCCACGCCTATACTCCTTTGCATTTCAACTATAGCGTCATTTCGTGACAGTCCATATTTCCTGACTATTTCTTCCATGCTTTCCGTGAGTTTGTTATATTGCTCCCATTTCTTTTTCAGTACTTCTAGTACCTGCTGTTCTGTTTCCATGTATATGATGTCTATGATGACAGGTTTTGTTTGCAGGAAGCGGTAACACCTGTGTATTGCCTGAATGAAGTCATTAAATTCATAGTCAATTCCCATGAATATCTGTCTATGACAATGTTTTTGGAAGTTACACCCGCTTCCTGAAAGCTCTTTTTTTGTTGCCAGAATGCGGAAATCTCCACGTGAGAATCCTATGGTGTTTTTCTCCCGTTCTTCCATATCCTGTGAGCCGTAGATAAATTTAGCTTCTGGGATTGCATTTTTGATGGCATGCCGCTCGCTCTCCAGATCGTGCCAGACGATGAAATGCTCCGCCGGTGATTGGTCTATAATCTTTCTGGTCTCTGCCAGCCGAATATCGATGCTCTCTCTTTTCTCTTTGGCCGCTGCCGAAAGACCCACGGCAAAGTCTTTTATAAGTTTGACCTGACCGTTCTTTTCTTCTTCGTTTACAGGTTTGGTGTTTGCCAACATGTGGTAATTCACTTGCAGCGGCGGAAGGTTATATCCTTCGTCGCTATACCCCAGATCAGAGGGCTTTTGGATAAACAGTGCCCAGGTAGACAGCCACAGCCAGAATTCTTTTTCTTTATGCGGATAGAGAGTAAGGTTATTTGCTTTTGTACTGTCCCGCTGAAAGAAACGTGTCAATGCTTGTCCCGTATCCATGATTTCTAAATATCCACCATAGTGAATTAATTCTTTATATCTGTTTGGTGCGGGTGTAGCCGTGGCAACAAGTTTGTATTTCACGCCTTTGAATTTTGGCAGAAATGTCTGGTATGTTTTGCTACCGAAGCTTCTTAAAACGGACGCTTCATCTAGGCTGCAGGCTGTGAAGTAATGGGGATCTATATCTCCGTCGCGGATTCTTTCGTAGTTTGTAATCAGAATTCTATTGTCTGCGGCTTTGACTTCTTCCATATTTCTTACATATGTCGGAGCGGGGATATTGAGCAGATGAACCGCGTCTTCCGCAAATTCCTGCTTGACGCCTAGCGGGCAGACAATCAATGCTTTTCCTCCTATTTTCTCGATGAGTACACGGCACCATTCCAGCTGCTGAATACTTTTCCCCAGCCCGAATGCTTCAAACAATGCCCTGCGCCCGCCCTTGAGCGCCCACAAAACAGCATCTCTCTGATGCGGTTTCAATGCGTGACTGATATCCGTCGGACTGACTTCTATTCCTGAGATAGGTGCTTTTATCACTTTGTCTTTCAAAAATTCCATGTATGTTTTCATGTTCTTCTCCTCGGCTTGTCTCTTGCCTGTTTCACAGTACATTCTTTTTTCTTCTTCGGTACTCTTGACTGTGTAATCGGCCATACGTTCCTTTCGTTTACTTTGTACATTCTGTAAAACTGATAAGGAAATCCGTCTGCTGTGTAGCCGCTTTCTACTTTGACTATCTGGTATCCCTTTTTCGGTGCCGGATTGTTTTTCCATTTCCTGGCGTAGATTGTTACCTTTTTCACGTTTGGCTGCCTCAGATTTTTAGATGGTACCCACCGGATTTTCTGTACGGCATTTTCATTTCGAATTTCTTCATCGGTTTCTTTTACAAAATATTCCGCAAGTCTCATGCAGTCTTCTGGGCTCCCGTCAAAGTACCGAAATGATCTGTAATTGAATTTTGCCCACGGCCAGCATTCATTGATTTCTGATCTTGATATTCCGCAGTCATTAATCAAGATGTGATGATGTACTCGATGGCGGACATGTTCTGTGACGTAGATGTATTTCAGTTCCGCATTTTTCTTTTTATATTTTTTGCGAAGGTCTCTGATAAATTTTCTTATTCTGTTTTTTGCTTCTTCTGCTGGCGGCTCCGGATTTGCATATGTCAAGTCAATACGCAAATCATCTCTTTTAAAATTCGTTGCTATGAGCCGGTAGAGTTTTGTTTTCGCCCGGCGGGAGTTTCTTTTCTTGAGTCCATCATCTGTTTTTTGAATATTTGGACCTCTGACTCTGTTACCCCCTAATCGATATGTGTGATATTTTTTCACTTCATAAATTCCGGGGGCTTGAAATATTTCTTTTCGGTACGGCACTTTTTTAAATTCCTGTTCCAAGAATTAACTACTATATCAAGTCCTCAAAAGGGGCTGAACTCCCCTTTTTTCTTGACATTTTGTGCCGTTTCACTTATAATTTATGTAGTGATTTGGTGCTACGGCACTTCCGCTCAGGATTCTTCCCTGGGCGGTTTTATTTTTCTTCTTTTTCGTTGTTCTCTTCTTCTGGTTCTTCTGTCTTTTCCCGGTATATGCATCTCTGCATAAAGTCCAGGTAATGTTCGCATTTTCTACAGTGTTCCTGACATATATTGGCTTTTTCTTTTCTGCAGCATACGGTCTGGAATACTTTTGCTTTGCATACACGGCATTTCCTGTTGCGGTAAACTTCTACCGTTTCCCCGCCTGCTAATTTCATAACTGCCACTCTATGCTCACCCTTTCTTTTCTGTCTCCGTTTTGGACGATCCAATGCCCACGGGGATTTTTTATTATCTTGAATTTTCGTCCGCTGGATGATGTATATGTATTGTTTTCATCTATAAAAAATACCGGCATTTCTTTCTGTGGTATCAGCCGTTCTTTATCCGGTGTTTCTTCTATCAGCCAGCCGATAGAAGACTTTCGGACGTTATCCCACAAAAGATATATGTCAGTACTTCGCCCATTTGGGTTTTTTCGGAATACATCCTGCTCTTTTCTTTTTGATTCTTCGTTCTTCTTCCGTTTTATAAAGTTCCTGCAGTTCCATTTCATGTTCTTTTCTCCATTCTTTAACCGCATGACAGTTAAGATATGTTTTGATTTGTTCATCCATGTATTGTTTTCTCGTGCCGGAGAGTCCGTGTGCTTTGAAACGGTGCGTTTCGTATGACAGATGGATAAGATTATCCTCTTTGTCCGGTCCCCCGCTGCCCGCGTGTTTCGCATGGTGGACTTCCCCGCGTGACGGCGGCCACTCTCCGATAATAGACTGATACGTTTCCGCCAGCTCCTCGTCTCTTTGTTTGACAAGCCGGCATAGTTTTCGGAATGCCGCTTCCGGTAGTTTGAATCTCACTTTTTTCTCCTTTTCTTTGAATATCTCCATGTCTCATCGGCTCTATAAACGTAGAATGAACAATCCCGATGGACAGGAACCATGTTTCCTTTTCCGTCTTTCGTCCACATCACATATTCGGCGGGAATTGCTTTCTTGCATTCGTGGCATATCAGTCTACGCTGCATATTTCCCCCGTCGGTTTCATTTCATATATCTGCATATCCATTACATATGCAGCGGCATATTCCTGATTGCAACCTCGGCTTTCTCTCCAGTTTCCGCAGAGTATAAGCGCGTTGCATCGCTGCAGCACTTCAAGACAATCTTTCATCGGCTTATGCTGATGATCTTTGTCATATGGTGCATATCCCCAGTTGTGCAATGGGGAAAACAATGTTTTTTCTGGGTATTTCGCTTGCAACATTTTTAAATATGTCTGTACTCTTTCTTTATTCGTCTCATCACCGCCGTACGGGTGGGCAATGTAGAGTAACTGACCTTCTATATATTCTCTTTTTTCCATTCCTGATCTCCTTTCTCCATTCGTACAAGAATGCACTTTTCCATCGTATCAATAACTCTTTTTCTGACTTCCGGATCACGGCTGCTCATCATTCCTATCAGTTCCGGCGGACACTGGTCGCGGTATAGCTCGTTAATCGCAACGGCAACTGCTAATGAAAAGAATTTATCGTCGAAGCCTTTTACTGCGATATCGTATTGTTTCAGCTCGTTATCTGCTTGTATCTTCAGCTCGTACATTCGGGATTTCCCTCACTTTGACAACGATTTCTTGTCCGGGCTGTAATGTTCCCGGGTCTTTGATATTGTTTTCTTTCGCGGTTCTCCAGACTAACTCTTGGAGATTTTCCCGCCCGCCGGAAACGCGGTCACATACATCCCATAATGTTTCGCCTTTTGAAATGTTCACCGCGTATGAGATTGACGGTGGCTCTGGCTGTACTGCGTACCCTGCGATACCGACAGTAATCATGAATGCGGTTAGAAATTTAAGCATGATAATTTCTCCACAACCGCAATAATCATTGTCACGAAAACCGCCAGCCATAAATAATTCATCATTTTATCTACCATTTTTACGCCCTCATCTTTCTAACTTCCGCCCGGAAATCATATCCGCTTTGTTTCATTTTCCGTTTCTGCGCATTCTCTTCCATCTTCCGCCGGATTGCCGCCTCCGCATCTTCAGGATCAAACAGATACGCTTTCCCCGATGAGATGAACGGTATCTCTCCCGTTCGGCACAGTGCCCGAATCGTTGTGACCGGATATCCCGTTGCCTTGCAGAAATCTTTTGTATTAGTAAGCACTTTTATGACCTCTCTTCTATTTGCCGGATATTTGCATCATCTGAAATCGTAATTTTATCCGCCTGAATTTTAATTCCATCTGTTTTGATTTGGATTTTCGGTCTTCCATCTGGGCTAAATGCAATAATTCTGTCACTACAGATCAAGTGATTATCTTTAAATCGAATAATTTCACTATCCCCCAGTTTGATTTTCATATCATCACTTCCATTGGACAAAACCGATTTCAGCATTTCCATCGTTTCAGGCTTTTCTAAAAATTTTTTGAAACCTTCCGCATTATTTATACGAACCTTTAGAGCCTCATTGCCGTGAGTCTCCTTTTTCATAAGTTTTTTAAACTCTTCGACGGTGCATTCTATTTTCATTTCTTATTACCTCACTTCTTTTGCTTTACTATTCACACTCCCCTATAATTGGTTTAGAGAGGAGGTGAAATATATTAATGGGTATTCATAAAGACTCAATGGAATTTCTGTCACAGATTTACGAAATCTGCATTAAACAAGGGTCTTATCAAATAGAACGGTCCACTTATATGAATTTGTCCCAAAAAGATAGACAGTTTCTTGAACAATGCTTTAATTATCTGAAACAAGGGGGATATATTCAGAACTATGCGCCATGTGCCGGATTTCCTATATCGGTGGAAATGACACCGGATGGTATTCAGGTTGTAGAAGAGATATGCCCTACCCCATCTACTGCTGCCGTCACTAACATCGTGTATGGAGACAACTACGGTATTACCGGAAATAACGCTGTGGGGAACACCATTTCCAATGTGTCAACTTTTGATGATATTAGATCTCTTATCTTCTCTAAAGTTGATGAAGATGATCAGCAAAAGCTACTTGATGCACTGAAACCGCTATATGACAGACTTGATATTGGTGCGCCTATTGAAAAAGGGATGCTTTCCACAATTTCAGAAACGCTGGAAAAATATCAAACGGTTTTAGGGGCTGTTCTTTCATCAGTCACAGCATTTCTTACCGCCCCCAAATAGGATTCGGCATCACATCCTAACCCTTCGCAAGCTCTTATTACCGCTACTGTGATAAGAGCTTGTTTTACTTCATTAAATGAGTTGTTGGAATATGAAACATCTTTGATTTCTAACCGGTCAATAACTCCGTTCATCTCTTGTATTTTTCTTGTTAATATCTCAATAACCTCATCTGTGCTTAAAACTTTCACCTTTTTCTCCGTCATTTCCCTCACCTCTCCTCCTTTAAAAATATATTTTGTGTCTTTTTAGGATACTCTTTCGCTAAAAAAAATAGCGTCTATCTCTTCCGGCTTTAATTTATACCTATCTTTTATGAAAAGTATTTCTGCCTGTCTAAAATCTGCCCCACCGTTGATTTTTAGATTTAATCGAGATAGGCTTATCCCTAACGCATTCGCTAAATCTTTTTGACTATCTCCATATTTCATCATTTCTGCCCTCATCAATGGTTTATTCATTTTTTCACCTCGCTTTCTTTCAGTGTCTTTTTAGGACACCTTGATTGTATATCCGTTTTTGTATCTTGTCAAGATACTTTTTCTTGTTTTCAAAAAATTTTATGGTATAATCAAGACACGAAAGGATGGTTACGCATATGGAATTTAAAGATATCCTTTATACTTTAAGAAAAAAGAATAAACTAACGCAACAGGAAGTTGCAGAATATGTAGGGTTGCAAAAAGCAGCTATATACAAATATGAACACGGCTTGCTTGTTAATCCCAAACGATCATTGATTTCAAAATTGGCTAAGTTATTTCAAGTTACCCCATCGTATATGATGGGATTAACCGATGATGATAAGTCTGCTCATATGTCTCTTGGTCCATCCCTTACCAAAAAGGACGAAAAAGATATTCAAAAAAGACTGTCCGATATTTTGAATGATATGGACAGTCAGGATGCTATCGCCATGTATAATGGCGGAGAACCAATGGACCCCGAAACACGGGAGTACATGAAAGCATCCCTTGAGAATGCCCTCCGCTTTGCAAAATTAAAAGCAAAAGAAAAGTTTACTCCAAAGAAACATCGTAAATAAAGGATTACATCATGAATATAAAAAAGTTCGCAAATGATATAGCGAATATACATGACACAAGAAATCCGTTCCATATTGCTGCGGAAAATGACATCCATATCTTATATGAAGAGCTCGGTAAGAATTTGGGATATTTCAGTAATTTGTTTCGCATCAAAACAATACGGATAAATGATCATGCCGATCCGTTTCTCAAGCCGTTCATCTGTGCTCATGAGCTCGGCCATGCGCTGCTTCATCCGCATGCCGGTACCCATGCTTTTAATAGAAATTCTTTTATTTTTAACTGCAAGATTGAAAAAGAAGCGAATCAGTTTGCCGTAGAATTGCTGTTCCCCGATGAATTGATAGCCGGTCATCCGGAAATAGATATTTATAATCTGGCGCGGACGTTCGGTATCCCTTATCAACTTGTTTATCTTAAATCCATTTCTTACAGAGCACATCATTTATAAAGGGAGATAATTATGAAAAAAGTAGAATTGTTGATTACACTATTAATTACTATCATGTTTTTATTTCCATTTAATATCGCTTATGCATCGGATCCCAATGTCGCGGTTTTAATGTCCGGCGCAAGACAATCTACAAAAGATAAAAATGAGTTGAATGAACTAAAATCAAGGCAGCCGTTGATTGTGAATGCTATGCAAGGATCCATGATACCGGAAGAAAAAACAGCTCAGGTCGCAAATGATTATATTTTAGATAACAAGATCGGTACTTCCTTCAGTACGACAGATTTAATTAATATCGGAAAACTCCTGGATGCCGACTACATCGTATATAGCCAATTTTATATTGATAAAATAAATGCCCCCGGATTATTTCATACAACAATGAAATTTAAAGGACAAACCGTATTAACAATTATAGATGTCCACTCCGGAGAATATAAATATAAAATTTCAGAAGATGTAAACAATGGAAAATTGGAAGATGTTTCGCGGTCTATGTTCATCGTGTATGACAAATCGATAGCAGATATTAAATTAAAAGGTTTAAAATTTTAAAACCGAACCATAATACCACTGGTAACAACGGAAAGAGGATGTGGTTGCGTGAAACAGTATAAAAGAGGATCTTTGATTTACGATAAGATCCATGACAGCTATCGTGCTTTTGTTATGATCAGCGGAAAAAGATATTCTAAACGTTTTAAGAAGAAAGACGATGCCATGGACTGGATGTCACGGCAGAAAATAGCAGAGCGTGACGGTAATTTTGTTGAGCCGTCAGATATGCTTGTCGGACAGTGGCTTTTATATTTCCTCTCTACTTATAAAAAGGATACTGTCAGAGCCAGTACATATGAAAGATATCTCTATCTTGCCGCAAAGATTGAGCCTATTTCTCGCATTCCCCTTCAGTCTTGCAGCGTATCTCAAGTACAAGAATTATTAAACAGTTTAACCCCGGACTGTTCTCGCAAAGTTCATGTTCTTTTGCATGCTGCGTTTCAGCGGGCTGTAGATCTAAGTATCATTCAGAAGAATATCGTCCGGCTTTCAAAAGCAAAAAAGATTGTCCGGGATGAACCCGGCATATTTAACAAAAATGAAATTAATAAAATCCTTTCTTACACAAAGGATAAAATCCCCGCTTTCTATCCTATTTTCCTTTTGGCGGCTCATACTGGCATGCGGAGGGGTGAAGTGTTGGGCTTGCGCTGGAAAGACGTAAATTTAAAAAATGGCACCGTTACCATCCGTCAACAATTACAGCGTGTCGGCAGTGACATTACATTTCAGCCTCCGAAAACAAAATCGGGAAAAAGAAAAATCTCAATCCCCACCGTGGTTACAAACGCACTGCAAGAATTGAGAGATGACGAAAAAACAATAGACATCAAGCAAGAAACGCTTGTTTTCCGAAATTCTAATAATAATCCTGTCCGTCCGGAAGCTTTAGAGCGAGCTTGGAAAAAAGTAATCACACAATGCGGACTTCCATACAGAAATTTCCACTGTTTGCGGCATACACACGCCACCCTATTATTAGCCGCCGGTATACCGATTATAGAAGTATCTCGTCGGTTAGGTCATTCGAGAGTTAGCCACACCTTAGATTTATACGGACATGCTATCCCCAGTTATGATGAACGGATTATAGAAAAAATTAATCAGATTTATGGTTAAAAAGTGGAGCAGTTTGTGGAGCAATCTCACCCATATTTTGCTCCACTTTGCCATTTTTAGCCGTTTTTAGCCTCACAAATAAATCCGCCAGACATATTGATTTTATCGATTAAATCACACTTTTTAAAAATAATTCTTTCCATATAAAACAGAACTCCGGAACCAGGTGCGAGGGTTCGAATCCCTCTAGGCGCTCCATTTATTTTAAAACATTCTCGTTATAATCATAAAGTTGCACAAAACGCTAAATGTCGGCATATAGCACATAAAGAAGGTCGTAAATTAATAATGCGCCTTCTTTTTTATTTCATCAATCAGTATTTATAATCATTTTTCATCAATAAATATCCGTGGAATCCGTCTTAGCCCACAAAGAATTTCATAATGAATTGTACCGGCCAGTTCTGCCAGCTCATCCACTTTAATTTCTTCCTCCCCCTGTTTTCCGATAAGAACGACTTCATCACCAGGCATTACGGTATCATCAACAGCCGCCATAAGCTGATCCATACAGATACGCCCCACGATAGGACAGCGTTTCTCTCCAATAAGAACTGCTCCTTTATTAGAAAGTGCACGGGGATATCCGTCTGCATATCCGATAGGAATCGTAGCGATTCTCATATCCTTTCCTGCTGTATATGTAGCACCATACCCTACGGTTTCTCCCTTATGCACCACCTGCACATGGGTAATATGGCTTACTACAGTCATCATATACTTTAAATCCAGATAATTCAGCATCGTATTTGAGGGAGAAGGTCCGTACTGGATAATCCCCGGGCGCACCAAATTGTACCAGCTTTCAGGAATATCCACGACCCCTGCGCTGCTTGCTGCGGAAATAACCAAATTCTCCAATGACGGCATAGCGGAAAGGGCCTCTTCAAATTCTGCCAGTTGTTTATATGCTTTACTCTTATTTTTTGCATCAGCTGTTGCCAAGTGGGTAAACAACCCATGAATATGCAGGTGGGGATATTTTTTTAATTTTTCCAGAAAGGCAGGTAAATCTTTTGCATGTGTACCGATTCGATTCATTCCCGTATCAATAGGAAGCATCACTTCCACCATTTTTTTTAAAGTGGACGCGGCTGTCTCCAACGCCTCCAAATTAGTCGTATCATCAACAGGAAGAATAAGTTCTTCATTAACACCTACGGACATTTCTTCCGGAAGCGGCAGTCCAAGGACATAAACCGGACAATCAAAACCGGATGCCCTAACGACACGGCCTTCTTCCACTCGGGCTACCGCAGCACCGACGCAGCCTTCCTCTAAAGCTGCACGCAGGCACTCTACCGCCCCATGTCCATAAGCATTTGCTTTGATTACAGCAAGCGCCGGTACGTTTTTTAAATGGCTGCGGATAACCCGCAGATTGTGACGAAACGCTCTTAAATCAATTTCCATGTATGATACCGGCATGTGGCTCCCTCCTTTTTAGTAAGTTCTTTTTATTTTAATGCAACAACTGTAAAAAGTAAAAACATTTACAAAATAAAACTGATAGGGATATTTCCCTGCCAACAGATTCAATCCAAAAGAAATTGTTCAAACACATAATTTCCAAGTGCCGCCCCTTTATAGGTCATTTGAATGTTCCCATTATTCAGGAAAATCATCTTTTCTTTTACCAGCTTTTTCACCACACTGCCATAAACTTCCATTATTTCTTTCCCATACCGCTGATAAAATTCTCTGCCATTGATGCCTTCTTTCATACGAAGTCCAAGAAATGCAAATTCTTCCATTTCTTCTTTTGGGGAAAGAGAAATTTTTTCTTCTACAGGCTCGTCTGCCGCCAACCGCTCTTCATACAGCCTTAAGTTAGAAATATTTTCCCACCGTTCATGCCCAATGCGGGAACAGGCAGAGGGCCCCAACCCTAAATAGTCTTCTAATTTCCAATACTTCCTGTTATGGACAGATTGCAACCCTGTCCGCGCAAAACTGGAAATTTCATACCGCTCAAATCCGTAATGAGGAAGTATCCGACACATCGCCTGATACATTGCCCAACTGTCATTTTCTGACAGATGCGCCAGAATACCGCGCGACGCCATTTGGGAAAATCTCGTTCCTTCCTCCAAAATCAAGCTATATACCGACATATGAGTAATCGGCAAATGCACAGCATACTTCAATGTCTTTTCAAAATCATCCACTGTCTGCCCGGGAAGTTCGCACATTAAATCAATGCTGATATTTCTAAAACCGAGTTTGAATGCCCGATTGACAGCTTTCTCCGCCTCAGCAGCCGTATGGCGGCGACCAATTTTTACAAGAAGTTCATCACGGTTAGTCTGTACCCCCACAGAAATACGATTGACACCCTGTGCCAAAGCATTTTTTAAATATGCTTCCGTCATATCGCAAGGATTCATTTCCATCGTAATTTCCGCATTCTCATAGATATGAAAATACCGGTGCAATGCTTCTATAATGCTTTTTAATTGATTTCCGGACAACACGGAGGGTGTTCCTCCGCCTAAATAAACCGTATCACAAAGTTTATCCTCAAAAAGTTTGCTTTTATTTTCCATTTCCTGCACCAGCGCATCAAGGAAACTGTCCGTCAATTTGCTGCCTACAGAATAAAAGCCGCAATAATAACAGCGGCTTCGGCAGAATGGAATATGTAAGTAAAGGCCAAGCGTTTTGGAATCAGTCATCTTTTAATACCGCCATGAAGGCTTCCTGGGGAATTTCTACGCTTCCCACCTGTTTCATACGCTTTTTCCCCTCCTTTTGTTTTTCCAGAAGCTTTTTCTTCCGGCTTACGTCACCGCCATAGCATTTGGCGAGGACATCTTTCTTATAAGCTTTAATCGTTTCTCTCGCAATAATCTTACTTCCTACCGCTGCCTGGATCGGCACCTCAAACTGCTGGCGCGGAATAATGTCTTTCAATCGGAGCGCCAATACTCTGCCACGGGATGCCGCATTGCTTTTGTGGACAATAATAGACAACGCGTCAATAAGATCCCCGTTCAGTAGAATGTCCAGTTTAACGGCATCTGTTTTTTGGTAACCGGAAATCTGGTAGTCCAAAGAAGCGTACCCCTTCGTTGCCGACTTCAACTTATCAAAGAAATCAAAAATAATTTCTGCCAATGGAATTTTATAAGATAAATCCACACGTGTTTCATCCAGATAAGTCATCGTCTGAAATTCACCACGACGATTTTGCACCAATTCCATTACATTACCCACCATGTCAGAAGGCACAAGTATTTCTACTTTGGCAATCGGTTCTTCTATATGCTCAATTTTTGTCATAGGCGGCAATTCCGCCGGATTATCCACGGCTATCATCTCCCCGTCTGTCTTGAATACATGATAGATAACCGACGGTGCCGTTGTAATCAATTTCAAATTATATTCCCGTTCCAGACGTTCCTGGATAACATCCATATGGAGCAGCCCGAGGAAACCGCAACGAAATCCGAAACCAAGTGCCTGTGACGTCTCCGGCACATATTCAAGCGCTGCATCATTAAGCTGCAACTTTTCCAATGCCATCTTCAGCTGATCATAATCTTTACTTTCAATAGGATAGAGGCCGCAGAAAACCATAGGCAGCGCCTTACGGTATCCGGGAAGAGGTTCTTTGGCACCATTTTCAGCAGATGTAATCGTGTCACCTACTGCACAGTCTCCTACATTTTTTATGCTCGCCGCTACATATCCCACAGATCCACAAGTCAAAACAGTAGTAACTTTGGGAAGAGGCGTAAAGTATCCTACTTCTGTAACTGTATACACTTTCCCTGAAGACATCATCTTTATTTCCATACCTGGCCGGATTTCCCCATCCATAATACGGACATAAGCAATAGCACCTTTGTAAGGATCAAAGATGGAATCAAAAATCAGACAGCGGAGCGGTTTATCGGAACGATCTTCCGGCGGCGGAACTAATTCCACAATCCGCTCCAGCACATTCTCTACATTAAGACCGGTTTTAGCACTTACCGGAACCGCTTCTGACATATCCAGCCCGATAACATTTTCCACTTCTTTCTTTACCCGTTCCACATCGGCGCTGGGTAAATCAATTTTATTAACAACCGGGATAATTTCCAAACTATTATCAAGCGCCAGATATACATTGGCCAAAGTCTGCGCCTGTACGCCCTGTGTCGCATCAATGATAAGAATGGCTCCCTCACAGGCAGAAAGGCTTCGAGACACTTCATAGTTGAAGTCTACATGCCCCGGAGTATCAATGAGATTCAGCTCATACATTTCTCCATTTTTATATTTGTACATTAAACGGGCAGACTGCTCTTTAATCGTGATACCTCTTTCCCGTTCCAGTTCCATTGTATCCAGTATCTGCGCTTCCATATCGCGCTTCTGCACGGTTCCCGTCATCTCAATAAGACGGTCCGCCAGTGTAGACTTGCCGTGATCAATGTGGGCAATAATAGAAAAATTCCTGATATGGTTAGTATCCATAGTCTCTCCTGCATGGTTATTTATCGACAATTATTCGTATTTCATTCAGTACACATTATAGCAGAACCTCAAAGCGGGGAAAACTAATTTCCATGCCATTTTCTCATGACCGGCATAAGAATAGCAAGTAAAACCATAATGATCCCTGTTCCTTCAAACAAACCGAACGTCGTTCCAAAAAGGAAATAGGATGCGATGACAGAAACGGCCGGTTCCACGGTCGCGGTCACTGATGTCTGCTCTTCAGTCAACCATGCAAGTCCGACATTATAGCAAATGAACGCGATAACCGTACCGCAAATAATAATCATGAATATATCAAAAAGTACATCATCATGAAAAAACGTGCCTAAATCAGTAACAGGATCAGCCATATACCCCATTATACCGCCGAAAAGCATGCCGAACATAAGAAGAAATGAATTATCCAGTGTCATCATCAATTGCTTTGGATAAATGGAACAAAAAGCATAAAATACGGCGGACAAAACACTGTAATAGATACATTCCGCAGGAACAGACAATGTCCGGGGATCTCCCCCTGTCGCCAGAAGAAATACACCTCCTACCGCCAGCACTACAGCAAACATGTCACCCATCCCTGGTACCTTTTTTCTTTGCAGAGCCACCCAGCAGATAACAAGTGCGGGGCATATATACTGAATCACTGTAGCCACAGCCGCGTTTCCCGCACCAATTCCCGCAAAATAAGTATGCTGCATAAGCATGAGCCCCAGACCGTAAAAAATAAGTTTGATCCATAATGTAGGATATTCCTTAAGTATCCGCATAGACCGCCCCAAGGTTCCCCGCATAAAAGCAATCACGAAAATAATAAGTGCCGTAGAAATCATACGGAAAACAGTCAGGTCCATAGCGGTATGATCATTATGTGCAAGAAAATGCTGGGCCGCAAGCCCGCTTCCCGCCCACATGGTTCCAGCAATTACCACTAAAAAAACTGCAAAGAATTTCATAACGTCTCCTTGCGTATCAAACATACACGCACAAACTTATTTTTAAATTTATTCTTTAATTTTAACAAAAAACTGTTCCCCTGCAAGGATGTCAAGAAAACATTTTCGGGTTATAGGACAAAACGTGTTGATGGCTAATCCAAAAAACAAGCAGGAAATGAATCGGATTTATATGATTCCGACCACACAATAGCATCTCCCCATGTAAAAATGAAATCCTCTAATTTGGCTCATTCATCCATGGCTTTATACAGTTTAGAAATACTTCTTTTAAAAAAATAACCCTATAACCTTCGCTCCTTCAAAAGATATTCTCCGCCTATCCCGGGTAACCCGTCCGTATAGGAAGCCCCGGCATATGAAAAAAGACACCTACATTTGTAA
>UMGN01028928.1_pt1 | contig 16131 bp, 17 predicted proteins | sample 1965281 | NCBI WGS metagenome assembly UMGN01 (sample SAMEA4836073, study PRJEB28245) | human gut metagenome | biome: gut microbiome; material: fecal sample | place: Denmark | collected 2008 | reverse complement strand
TACCGGAAGCCGCATCCGTTTCCTCTGCCGGAGTGTTCTGAGCATCCGCCACGGTTGAAGCCGCCGCTTCTGTGCCTGCTAAACCTGCCGCCGCATTCGCCGTATTTTCCGTTTCCGATGTGTTAGAAGCAGCGTACTGTTCTTCCACGATCTGCTTTTTCAACTCTTCAAACTGATCCACATAGAGGATCTCCGCCACGTTCACATCCGGATATTTTTCTTCGATCTCCGCACAAAATGCTTCCGTCCGTTCTTTTGCCGTCTCTGATTTGGAATCATGCACAAGGAGAAGAATGTCTCCCGTACGCCCCATGGCATCTGCAAGCTTATAAGCGCCGGTCTTCGCCGCCTCGGCATTATCCGTCTTCACAGTACACTGAATGCCCTGATAATTATTTCCCGAATCCAGAGCGATCACGGGAATCCCGTTCTCCGTCGCCAGATCAAACTGTACACTGCAGGCGTCCACATCAATACTTGCCACGCCTACAACATCCGGATACCGGGCAAGTTCCTCATCTAAAATGTTGACCTGCTCATCAATATTTTCTTTTTTCGCCGGCGCATTGTACGTCACTTTGACCTTATCGTTTCCGGTATACCCCAACGTCTTATTAAGATCTTCCTCCGCCTGCTGCACCCCTTTTTTTACATTCTTCCAGAACGCAGACGCCTCATCTTTCCCGATAATGGAAATATATGTCCCCGGTTCCAGATTCAGACCATCAGTCTCACTATATGCGATCGGAGAAATCACATCCAGATTTGCCTGATATTCCGGCTCCTCCGTCTTATCCCCTGTAAATGTTTGCCGTTCTTCTTTTGCACAGGCTGTCGCGGCAAGAACCATAGATGCCGCCAGCATAGCCGCCGTAATACGCTTTGTTTTCATTGAAATTTTCATAAAACAAACCTCTTTCTTCTTGTACCACTTCGTTTTCAGACGCCCCTTTGGCGTTCCTTTATACACTACCATGATTCTCGTTAAAAAAAAAGAAATATTTTCTTAATTTTTCCCAAAAACAAGACGGATTATCGAAGAAAATCGCTTGTATATTTGACACTTTTGTATTAGAATGGGTTTAGCAATGAATGTTGCAATATTACATAAGGAGGATACATACTATGGCACACGTAATTAGTGATGAATGTGTAAGCTGTGGATCTTGCGAAAGCGAATGCCCGGTAGGAGCTATCTCTGAAGGCGATGGCAAATACGAAATCGACGCTGATGCTTGCGTTGATTGTGGAGCATGTGAGGCTGCCTGTCCGACAGGTGCTATCTCAGCAGAGTAATTGTATGATCCCCTTGATCTTCAAGGGATATATATCGCAAAGTGATCACAAGCAAAGATACCGTTCCGTTTTGGGACGGTATTTTTTTGTCTTGATTTGACGAACGATTATCAGGTTGCTTTTCATCCTCCTATGCTATAATGAACATATCATCAACAGCTTGATATACGAACAGCATACGATCCCTGGCTGTCGATGATACTACCAATGAACATCTTAATAGGAGGTATTACATATATGGGTGAAGTCAGATTTATGATTTCCGAAGCTGCCAAACAGGTTCATGTAGAATCTCATGTGCTTCGTTACTGGGAGGAAGAACTGAACTTAAAGATCGGGCGCACGGAAATGGGACACCGATATTATACCGAAGATGACATACAACTTTTTCTCTGTATCAGAAAACTAAAGAATGAAGGCATGTTATTGAGGGACTTAAAACCATTGATCCCGCAGCTTACCGCAACCCGAAAAAAATTGACCGACGCAGTACACGCCGAGGATACTCCGGAACAGACTTCGGACACAATGGAAGATACATCGATCGCCGCAGCGGACAATACCGAGACAAGCAAGGCTCACTCCGGTGCTTTGATCCCGGCAGACGCAGAAGTCATCCCGGTCACACAGTTAGAGCAGGTACGGAGCCTGATCGGCGATGTATTGACGGAAGTTGTCACCTCGAACAATACCGTGCTGGAACAGCAGATCAGCCAAAAAGTCACCACTGATGTGATCCGGGAAATGGATTTTCTCTTCCAGGCGAAAGAACGGCAAGAAGAAGAACATTACCGCAAATTGGACAGCCTGATCCGCCAGCAGCAGACACTTAGGCGCGAAACGGCTTCCCGTGAAAATCCGCTCGGACGCTTCCGGAAAATCTTTACCTGATCTGCTTGTATGTCAGGAACAAACAGTCAAACGCGCGTAATGTCGCTTATATAAGGCAGCATTACGCGCGTTCTCTTACAGTTCCTTTTTTCTGTTTTAATCCGCTTTTGCGCGTTCCTCGTTTCCGAATCTCGTGTACTGCGGCATCCATGCAAGGCGTACCGTTCCGATCGGACCGTTTCTCTGCTTGGCAATGATGATCTCCGCAATATTTTTATCTTCCGTATCCGGAATATAATAATCCTCACGGTAAATAAACATACACACGTCCGCATCCTGCTCGATGGCCCCCGACTCTCGGAGGTCGGAAAGCATCGGACGTTTATCCGTTCTCGACTCCACCGCACGGCTGAGCTGGGAAAGTGCGATCACCGGCACATTCAACTCACGGGCAAGTCCTTTTAACGAACGGGAAATCTCGGAAATCTCCTGCTGACGGCTTTCGTTGCTCCGTCCGCCGCTTCCGCTCATCAACTGCAGGTAGTCGATGATGATCAGATCCAGTCCCAGTTCCAATTTATATTTTCGGCATTTTGAGCGCATCTCCGCGATCGAAATACCGGACGTGTCGTCGATGATCATTCTTGATTTTCCGATCCGTCCCGCACCCTCGATCAGCTTCTCCCATTCGGTATCTTTCAGATTACCGGTTCGAAGCGCCTGCGCGTCGACATGGGATTCCAAAGAGAACAGACGGTTCACCAACTGTTCCTTTGACATCTCGAGACTGAAGATCGCCACCGCCAGATTCTGGCGGAACGCCACATGCTGTGCGATATTCAATACGAACGCCGTTTTTCCCATCGACGGACGCGCCGCGATCAGGATCAGATCCGACCGCTGCAATCCGGACAGCTTATAATCCAGATCGATAAATCCGGTCGGGATACCGGTCACGGTTCCTTTTGTCTTTGATGCGCGCTCGATCACATCCAGCGCATTCAGAACAACCTGCTTGATCGGCACATATTCCTGCACATTTCCCCGCTCTACAAGATCAAATACCTGTTTCTCTGTCCGCTCCAGGATCACTTCCAGCGGTTCATTTTCCATATAACATGTATTGGCGATCTCTTCATTGATCTTGATCAACCGCCGCAGCGTCGCTTTCTCACTTACGATCTGCGCATAATACTTCACGTTCGCCGAAGTCTGCACTCCCGCGATCAGATCCCGGACAAACTCCAGACTGCTGACTTCCGGCGGGACATTTTTTTCTTTTAAATGTTCCTGCAGTGTGATCAGATCGACCGGATGTCCCATCTGGAACAATTCCACCATCGCGTCAAATAAAATACCGTATGCGTTCTGGTAAAAATCTTCTCCGCTGATGATCTCCGACGCCGTTGTGATCGCGTCTTTATTCATCAGCATCGCTCCGATCACCGCCTGCTCCGCCTCCTGGCTGTGCGGCAGGATCCGCTTGATTACTGCTTCATCCATTCAGACAATCCCCTTACTCTTCGCTCACGATGACCTTTAGCTCTGCGGTCACTTCCGGATGCAGTTTCACCGGGACACTGTGCGTTCCAAGTGTTTTGATCGCATCTTTCAGCTGCACTTTTTTCTTATCGATCTCCAGATCCATCTGCTCTTTCACTGCTGCAGCGATCTCTTTTCCGGTCACGGAACCAAATGCTTTTCCGCCCTCTCCCATCTTGATCGCCAGTTCGATCTTGCCTGCCTGCAGTTTTGCCGCCAATTCTTTTGCCGCTTCCAAATGCTCTTTTGCAATCTTCGCCTGATTATCTTTCTGCAGTTTCAGATCGTTTAAATTCTTTCCGTTTGCTTCCACGCCGAGCTTCTTCGGCAAAATAAAATTCCGTGCATATCCGTCATTCACATTGACGATCTCGCCTTTTTTTCCAAGTGACTTTACGTCCTGCAATAAAATTACTTTCATGTTCTGTCTTCTCCTTTATGCCATTTACTATTTTACTGTTTCTAATATATAACGAAGATTTCTAAATATCGCCCTCCTCGATCATCTGATCGATCGTCGCTTTCAGCGCATTGATCGCCTCTTCCATATCGGTATGATCGAACTGCGCGCCTGCGGCATTGATATGACCTCCGCCGCCTAATTTCTCCGCGATCACCTGTACGTTGACTTCATCGATCGAACGGGTGCTCATATAAATCTTGCCCGAATAGATCGTCAGCACAAACGACGCCTTGATGCCGCTGATATCCAGCAATTCATTCGCCGTCTGCGCCGCAAGCACCGTCGGACTGTCAATATCGCTCGGACACTCTGCGATCGCATACTCTTTCCGGTATACTTCCGCCATTCGTACCGCTTCCGCTTTTGCCCGGTAAGACGCCATATCGTCCCGGAACATCTTGCGCACCCGCGTAATGTCCGCTCCGCATCTTCTCAAAAATGCAGCCGCTTCAAACGTACGCACACCGGTACGGTTCATAAAATTCTGTGTATCGATCATTATTCCCGCATAGAGACAGTCTGCCTCTACATTCGGGAAACGGATATCATCGACAATATACTGAAGCACTTCCGCAACCATCTCGCAGCTTGACGAGGAATACGGCTCAATATAAGAAAGCACCGCATTTTCAATACCGACACTGCTCTGCCGGTGATGATCCAGCACCGCGATCGTCTTCGTCTTTTTCAGAAGCTCCGGACACTCGGTCATCTGCGGTTTATTCGTATCGACTACAACAACCATCGTATTGTCATTGATATAATCCATCGCCTGCTCCGAGGTCAGGAAAATATCCTTTTCATACGCCGGGCTTTCCGCGATCTCATCATACAGAGGGCGGACCGAACTGGTCACTTCGTTCATAACGATATGTGCTTTCTTCTCCAGCTCCTTTGCCGCACGGTAAATTCCCATACATGCGCCGAGACAGTCCGCATCTGCGATCTTATGCCCCATGATAATGACCTGATCTTTCGCAACGATAAACTCACGGAGCGCCTCTGCCTTAACACGCGCTTTGACACGCGTATTCTTGGATGTCTGCTCTTTCTTTCCGCCGAAATATGTAATGCCGTGGCAGTCTTTCACAACCGCCTGATTTCCCCCCCGCGCCAGTGCAAGGTCGATCGCGACGCGCGCGTAGTTGTAACTCTGCGCATAAGTCGCCGTATTGAGTCCCAATCCGATACTAAGCGATGCGGAACGCGCATTTCCGATATTCACCTGTTTGACTTCTTCCAGCAAAGAGAACTTATCCGCCTCAAATTTCCGGTAACTTTCTTTACGGATCACGATAAAATACTTGTCTTTTTCCAGTTTTTTAACGATGCCGTCCACGTCTCCGATATATTTATTGATCTTCCGGTCGATCAACGCTACAAGAAGCGACTGCCGCACCTCTTCGACACTTTCCATCACTTCATCATAATTATCGATATAGATCAGTCCGGCGATCAGACGCTGATCCTCGTTCTCCTTGATGTAGGCGTTCAATTCGGTCACATCATTGAGATATACCGCAATAAAATACTCTTTTTCTTTCGGGATCTGAAGCACTTCTTCCGTATCACTGAATCCCTCCACCGAAACTTTCCGCAGTTCCGCCTGATAATCACGGTCGTTGTAATGCACTTCCAGTTCCACATGATCGACATCCCCTTTCGGGTACACGCCGCGGTTCAACTCCGGGATCAGCTTGTTCAAATATTTTTCTCTTCGCCTGTCTGCAAATAATTCTGCAAACCGGTCGTTCTTCCAGACGATCCGTCCGTCCTCCATCAGAATCGCATACGGAATCGAAAGTTCCTTTAGAAGCGTATTCTGAACTGCTTTGTATTGCGTTGAAAACTGAACCATATCCGCAAGGATCAGTGATCTGTTGTACACATAGAGCACGCCGACGATCACCATATAGATAATGACCATGACAGACATCATTCCGCCTGCTTTCCGGTCAACCATATACATCCAGATGTTCATTGCAGCCAGAAGCACCGTCATGATCACCGGCCACTGCATGTACATCCGCAGCTGTCCTTTCAAACGCACATCCTTTTTCTTCATGGATTTTTACCCTCCAAAATAACACACTTCGCTACTTACCCACTATTGTCTTAGTATAGCACTTTTCTGTCTATTATTCCACTAAGTTTTTGACTTGTTTTCCATGCTCTCGTTCTATATAATAGGATGAGAATCAGATTTATATATCCAAAAGATAATATACGAGGGGGATTTTTCCTATGAAATATCAAATGCTCGTGCTGGATCTGGACGGCACTTTAACCAATTCCAAGAAAGAGATCACAGAACCGACCAGAAAGGCTCTTCTTGAGATCCAAAAAGAAGGAAAGATCGTCGTGCTTGCCAGTGGACGACCGATCAACGGCGTTGCCCCGCTTGCCGATATTCTGGAAATGGAAAAATACGGCGGATACATGCTTTCTTTCAACGGCGCCCGCATCACCAGATGTTCCACCGGCGAGATCGTCTACAACCGCACCTTGCCGCCAAGTGTGATACGCCCGATTTATGAGACGGTAAAAACATACCCCGGCGTGGATATTATTTCTTATACCGATACCGAGATCTTATCCGGAATCTGTTCGAATGAATACACGGAAAAAGAAAAATTCATCAATAATATGAAAATCGTACCGGTCACGGATTTCCCAGACGCGCTGGATTTCCCTGTCAACAAACTTTTGCTTCCCGGACCGCCGGAGCTCCTCGAGGAAATCATGCCGAGACTAAAAGAAGAATATCACAGTCTTCTGAATATTTATCGTTCCGAACCATATTTTCTTGAGATCATGCCGCAGAATATCGACAAAGCGCATTCTCTGCAAAAATTATTAAGCAGTATCGGACTTACCGCTGATGAAATGATCTGCTGCGGCGACGGCTACAACGACCTTTCCATGATCGAATATGCCGGACTCGGCGTCGCAATGGAGAACGCCCAGCCGGTTATCAAAGAAGCCGCAAATTTCGTCACACGTTCCAACGACGAAGACGGGATCTTGTATGTGATCGACCGATTTATGCGGTAAATTACAGCAGAATAAAAAGTAGATTGAAATAGCTTTTTACATTTTTAATTATACAAAAGTAGAATCGAGGTTCGTCTTTTCCGATTTTATACGACACGATACCTCGATTCTATTTAGAAATTTCCATTCATACTTCTGTCATCCACGAACGGCCACTCTCACGCCCCTTATTATTCTGTCAGGATTTCCGAGATCATTTCGCTCAACATTTCATACTGTTTTCTATTGATCAATATCTTATGCCCTTTTCGTGTGATCAAATTTTGCTCTTCTAATTTTTTCGCCGCCCGGTTCACAGTTTTCACGCTCATCCCGGTTTTTTCCGATAATTCCTGACGCGTCATCAGAAGACTCAGCTCTCCATTTGCTGCGGCATACTGTTTATATTGCTGCATCAGAAGCATTCCCAACCGGTCTGCACCTTTTAGAAAAAGAAACGACCGCCCCTGCCGCCCCTGCTCCAAAAGATAATTTCCCATTTCTCTTGCTTCCTGCTGCAATGCTTTGATATCGCTTTCCAGCCATCGTTCGAACTTTTTTCTCGGGATTACGATCATGGTGCATGGCGTCACAGTGCTCAGTGTCGTCCGATAAAAATCCTCTTTCATGATCACTTCCATTGCTCCCATCGCAGACACGCCCCAAAATCCCATAAATTCATATCGAATACCAAAAATGCGAAATTCTGTTGCCTTGATCGTACCTTCTCCCACGATATAAACCGTATCAGCCGGCATATTTTCCTCAATAAACACAACATCCCTGTCTAAATGTGTAACCTCGATCGCATCGATCAGCCAGTTCGGCGCCGTCGAAAAATATTCCAGCAATGCCTCCTTTCGTTCCCTTGTCAAATTCTTCAGAAATGGCATGATCTGAAATAATTTTTCTTCTTTTGTCATCGCGGATCTTCCTCTCGTTTCTTATCTTGGCAGATCAATTTTTTTATTGCCAGAACAGCTACTTCGATCGCAGGTTCAACATCATGCACTACCGGATTATCCAGCCCTGCCCTCTCCCTCTCCTGATTTGCCAGAGCTAGAAATACAGACCCAACACGGACTCTCCGAAATGCTCCGGCTATAAACAACGCTGCCGACTCCATCTCGGATGCCAGACAGCCCATTCGTTTCCACGCTTCCCACTTATCCAAAAGCTCATAAGAAACCGGCATCATTTCCGGATTATGCTGTCCGTAAAAAGCGTCCTTACACTGTACAACACCGGTATGAAAATTCAATTCTTTTTCACGGGCAGCCGCTACCAACGCATTCGAAATTTCCAGATCTGCCACTGCCGGATATTCAATCGGCGCATATTCTTTAGAGGTGCCCTCCATCCGGACCGCTCCGGTTGCGATCACCAGATCGCCTCCTTTTACATTTAATTCGATCCCGCCGCATGTTCCGACACGGACAAATGTATCCGCACCACAATTACACAACTCTTCCAGCGCGATCGAAGCCGAGGCCCCTCCGATTCCTGTGGACGTAACAGAAACTTTCTCGCCATCAAGATACCCTGTATATGTGACAAATTCCCTGCTGTCTGCCACCATTTTTGCATCTTCAAAATGTTCTGCAATCTTCTTGCAGCGTTTTGGATCTCCTGGCAGGATCACATATTTTCCGACATCCCCCGCCGACATATTTATATGATACTGCAAGCCTGCTTTTCCTGAATAATTTTGCATAAACAGTCTCCTTCCTATACAGCAGATGGGCATTACCTGTCATAATGCCCATCGGTAAAATTATATTAAGTTATCTGGTCCGAATCCAAGCGGGAACAATTCTTCAATTGTTTTCACATAATATTCGTCCACACTGTCTGCAACTACGATCTTAATATCTTTCCCGAATTCATATATCATCTGCCTACATACACCACATGGTCCCGACGTCTGTTCTGTCTTCTTTTCCCCGTTTGTCAGACCACCAATCACAGCAAGCATTTCAAATTCTCGTTCTCCCTCCGAAACGGCTTTAAACAATGCAACCCGCTCCGCACAGATCGTAGGTGCATAAGAAACAGATTCGATATTACATCCGGTATAGATTTTCCCGGATTTCGCCAGAATAGCTGCCCCTACGCTGAAATTGGAATATGGGGAATATGAATATTCCCTCGCTTTCATTGCTCGTCTGATCAAATCCTGAATTATCTCTTTTTCATTCTCCAAAAAAATCACCCTTTCCGATTAATTCACATTTGCGAGCCATTTTACAATATTTTTCCACAAAACAGGATAATATTCCCACTCGCATAGTTCTTTTGATGCCCAGTGCGGAGAACAATCCGTTGCATAAGCAAGAGTACGCCCTTTTCCGCATTCCATAACAGAAATCAAAGGATCTGAATTTCTTTTTGCCAATACAACCGCATTTTCTTTCGCCTTAAGTTGATTATACCCCAAAATATACGGAAATGTCTCCGGTATATTTTTAATGATCGGATGTTCTCGTTTTTCCAATGTCAGCTGATATCCCTGTGGAAGTTCCACCCGATCATCTCCGTTCTTCAGCGTAACCGGCAATACTTCTTCCAAGGGGCTTCCTGCATAATTTCCTTTTGCTTCGATTCCCTGAAATGTCAGGTATCCGCCGATCATTCCGAGTCCTCCGCCCCGCAAGACGAATTCTTTCATCATTTCCAACTTATTCGGCGTTCTCATTCCTCCATAGAACGTATCATCATGCAGTAAAAAAGTATTTGCACCTACATCACTCAATAATATAACGTCATACTTCTGCAATTCTTCTAATGTCTCCGGAAAACGAGCCGTGACCTCATGACATGGCATATGTGTGAATAAAATCTCATCACACTCTATCGCCTTTTGGATCCACTCCACCGCTGTCTGATATCCTGCAGATGTAAATTTGTCAAATCCTTTATACTCCGTCGTCTCAAAGAACCACGATTCCCCAATAAACAAAACATTGATCTTTTCGCTCATCATAGCCTCCCTGTTATGGACGTGCACTGTCTGCCATAGCTTTCACTTCATCGCTCGTCATGTCATAAGCTGATTTCACTTCAATTTTACCGTCCCGCAGATCATTTTCTGCCTGTGTGATCGCAGTTCTTCCCGCTTCCGGCACATTTTTTTCATACAGTTCATTTTCTACAATTCCGACACAATCATCTTTCATACCTAATTTTTCATATTCTCCATAAGGAAGTGTCCCCTCTAAAGATCTTCCTACCGCATTGATGATCGACTGATCGACACGTTTCATCGCAGACGTAACGATCACTGCCTGCTCCGGTTTTCCCTCATACTCTAAACTCTGATCAGAATCTACGCCGATAAAAAATGTTCCTGAATCGGATGCAGCTTCAATACAGCCTGTTCCCGCTGCCCCGGCTGCTGCAAAAATAATATCTACTTTGTCGGAGTTAATCTGTGACAGCGCAATTTCTTTTCCTTTTGCTGAATCATCAAAGTTATTTACATAAGAAGAAACTACCTTGATCTCCGGATCGACTGCCTGCGCTCCCTCGATATATCCAACAAGGAAATCGTCTACTGACGGTGTATTTTCCATTCCGCCGACAAATCCGATCACCTTATCCGGATTTGTTCCCTCTGCACCGCTTGTTGTCACATAAGCCGCTACCATTCCCGCAAGATATCCGGATTCGTTGGAGTTATATCCCATAGAATACACATTCTGTAAATCATATGCTTCATAATCCAATACAGTATCATAAGAAATCCACTTTTTATCCGGATACTGCTCCGCGATTTCCTGTACATTATCTGTCTGCTGAAAACCGCCCGTCACGATGATATCAGTATCGGAATCGCCTGCTTCATACATTGCAGCCTGCCATTTCTTTGTATCCGTTGACATATCTACTACATTAATTTCTACTTTTCCCGGATACTCTTTCTCCACTGCCTCAACGCCGGCTCTTGCTGAATCATTAAAGGACTTGTCCCCGTAACCGCCGGCCAAAAGTGTGACTTTCACCGCTTCTGAATCTTTTTTTGCGGCATCATCACTGCCGGAATCTTCTCCTCCGCTGCCGCCGCATCCAGTCAGTCCAAATGCCATCGTTGCTGTTACCATCACTGCTACTTTTCCTGTCTTTTTCCAGATACTTTTCATTGTTCTTCTCCTTTGTTTTTATTTTTTAAAAATGACTCTCATTTTTAATTCCGTGTTAAAATCCTGCGGTCTCCTTTGCCCTTTTTCTTCGGATATAAGTAAATACTGCACAAGTAATAATAATAAACAAGTATGGGATCATCCGAACAAATTCTGCCGGTATGGAAGATTGCTGCAGATAAATCGCAAGTGCATCCGCCATTCCATAGATAAAGGAAGCTGCCATTCCGGCGATTGGATTTGATGCCGCCATCGCATCCGTTGCCATTGCCATGTATCCTCTTCCCGCTGTCATATTTGCGGTAAACATGGACATATATCCCATGGAAAGGAACATTCCTCCCAACGATGCGATCACACCGCTTAAAATCAGAGAAATTACTTTTGTTTTATTTACATCGATCCCTACTACATTGGCTGCATTCTCATTTTCTCCTACCGCACGGATCCGGTTACCGATCGATGTCTTCCGCAGCAAAACCTGAAGAACGACAATTAATAAAAATGCTACATAGGTCAATATATTGTGTCCTGAAATAATCTCACCAAGGAACGGTATCTCTTTTATAAATGGAATCTCCACCGTAGGGAATACCGCGCTGTTGAGCGCAGAGCTGATCGTCTGATCCCCTGTGATCGCATAAAGCACAAACGTTGTTCCTCCCACTGCCGCCAGATTGATCGCAATTCCCGTGATGATCGGATCTGCCCCCATCTTCATGACGAAAAATCCTAAGAGCAAAGAAAAAGCAACACCAATAGCAATCCCTGCCACTGCTCCCCAAAATAAGCTCTGTGTAAAAGCACTGACAACGACTCCTGTCAAAGCACAGATCAGCATAATACCTTCCACCGCAAGATTATATACGCCGCCTTTGGATGCAATGCCGATTGCAAGAGTTGCAAGCAGTACCGGGGTCATACTTCGAATGACAGAAAACCAAAATGCACTTGTCAGAAAAAACATTATGCCACCCCCTTGCTTACTTCTTTTGTATTCACATCATTTTTCAACGCTTCTTTTTCTTCTCTTCTTTGTTTTATAAAATAAAGGAATCTTTCTGAAGCGATCAACAAAATTATCACCCCTTGGATGATCGCAACTATATGATTGTCAACTCCCGTCCGTCTGCTCATAATATCCGCCCCGACACGCATATAAGAAATAAAAAATGCAGATCCCAGAATCAGAGACATTTTACGGTTTGCAAGTAAATTGATCAATACACCGTCCCACACATAATTTACGGCGGTGATCCAGATAAATCTGCTGTTCATTCCTACCATCTCGATCGAACCGCCCGCACCTGCGAGCGCTCCGGATATAAACTGCGAAAGCAAAATCGCTCCCGTGATCGGAATTCCCGAATATTTCGCAAATGACATGTTCGCTCCGGTAATTCGAAGTTTATAACCCAACGATGATTTTTCCGAAATAATGTACATTACGATCCAGGAAATGATCATGATCAAAAATCCCCAGTGAAGCTGTGTTCCCGGAATCATCTTTCCCAAACGACCTGTTTCCGGAAATTTATATGACGCATATCCTGTCGTATCATCCAACATAAAATGATTCAATATGAACATTCCTAAATTAAAAAATACATAATTAAACATAAGAGAAGTCACCAGTTCATTTGCACCGGTATACTTTCTGATCAATGCCGGAAGCATGGCGATCAATCCGCCGACAATCGAAGCACATACGATCATCACCGTCTGATGAAGAATATTCGGCAGATCTGCATTGATTGCAATAAACGATGCAACAATCGCTCCCATGTAAAATGAACCGTCTGCACCCATATTCACAAGCCCCGCCTTGAATGCAATATTAATTGCCATTCCCGTAAATACAAGCGGAATCGCCATCTCTGCAATATTGGATATCGACCGCTTTGTTAAAAACGGTCCGAGAAACATATTAAAAATAGAAGCTCCCGGATCATCACTGACCATAAAGATAATGATGCAGGCAACCAAGCATGCAATTCCAATTGCTGCCGCGATCCGTATGATATTATATGTATCTATTTTTATCCTTTTTTGGGATTTCAAGCTGCTCCCCCCTCTTTATCGTTTTTCAGACCAAGCATATATAAACCTAAGTCTTCTTCTTTCGTATTCGCTACATCCGGAAATTCTCCAACTATTTCACCTTTATAAAAAACAATGATTCGGTCACTCAATCCTAAAAGTTCTGTCAGATCTGCCGAGACAAGCAACACCGCACGCCCTTCATTTCGCATATCCAATAATTTCTTATGGATCAATTCCATAGATCCGATATCTACTCCTCTTGTCGGCTGATTTACAAGAAGAATATCCGCTCCCGTCTTAAATTCTCTTGCAACGATCGCTTTTTGGATATTCCCGCCGGAAAGTGATCCAATCGGCTGATAACAGCTTTGTGTTTTCACCTTAAATTCTTCAATTGCTTCTTCCGTATATGCAATCGCCTTTTGTTTCACGATCATCCCTTTCTTCGTAAATCTTTTACTTCCGACTGAGATCATATTGTCTGCCAAAGATAACATTGGGGCACATCCGTCTTTATTTCGATCTTCCGAAATATGAGCAATCCCGCTTTTCCGAATTTCTGCCACAGATTTATTCGTAATTTCGACCGACTTGTTATAAACATGACCGCTATCTGCTTTCAAAAGACCTGCGATCACTTCGATCAACTCATTCTGCCCGTTTCCTTCAATCCCGGCAATTCCTAATATTTCACCGCTCTTTACATCTAAGCTTACATCATTTAACTTTTGTACTCCAAATTTATCCGTATACTTAACATTCTTTACAGTAAGTAATGTCTCTGTTCCTGACATCGGTTTCTTGTCATAAGAAAGTTTCACCTCGCGCCCTACCATCAAATTTGAAATTCTTTCCTGACTCACCTCGCTCGTAACATATGTTCCAACTGTTTTTCCTGCTTTTAGAACTGTAATCCGATCACTTAGTTCTTTTACTTCATCCAGCTTATGGGAAATAAAAATCATCGTGAAACCTTTTTTCTTCAAGTCTTTCAACTGTTCAAAAAGTTCTCTTGTTTCCTGCGGCGTTAATACAGCTGTTGGTTCATCTAATATAATGATTTTTGCGCCACGATACAAAACTTTTAAAATCTCCAGTTTTTGTTTCATTCCAATAGAAATATCTTTTACTTTCTTCTCAGCATCAATCTTAAAATTATATTTTTCTGCAATCTCTTTCGTATCTGAAATGCATTTATTCTTGTCGATGAAAAGTCCCTTCCTCGGTTCCATCCCTAACGTCAGATTTTGTGCAACTGTCATGGATTCTACAAGCATAATATTTTGGTGCACCATACCGATCCCTTTTGCGATCGCTTCCTGAGAAGATGAAAAGGTCACTTCTTTTCCTCTCAATATGATTTTTCCGCTTGTCACACTCTCCAATCCATAAAGCATCTTCATCAATGTACTTTTTCCAGCACCATTTTCTCCGACCAACGCATGAATCTCCCCTTCCCGAACCGCAAAATTCAAATTGTGATTCGCAAGAACTCCTCCTGGATATATCTTGGTCAGATCTTGTACTTCCAGAATATTCTCCATTCTTTTCTCCTTTCCCTCACAGAATTCTTGTAAAATTGCATACATTTTCCATTCTTTTTTCGCCGTTTTTATGCGTTTATTATAATAAATTTTATTTTTTCAAAAAAGCCCATGTGTCCTTTTTTATCACCATATTTTATTTTTGTACAAAATTGTCAAAGAACATCTGTTAATTATAGTAAATTCCACTAAGTAATTTTATTTTCCAGACTTTTCTTATAATTTATACTTATTATTTCATATGGATATTCTGATAGAACCTTGATAGAATGATAAAAGAAAATAAAGACTGGACTGGTTGAATAAAATGAATGTAAATGAAGTAATAGAAAAAGCTGCGGCTCTCTGCCGCAAATATTCCGCAAAAGAAATCATTCTCTTCGGCTCCCGCGCAAAAGGAACGGAAACCGAGCGAAGCGACATCGACATCGCCGTATCCGGTGTGCAGGATTTTGAGCAGCTCGAGGAAGAGATCGATGCTTTACCGACACTTTACACCGTAGATCTTGTCAATATAGACACATGCGGCAACCAATTATTAAAGGAGGACATTGAAAAATATGGACGAAAAATATAAAAAACGATACCAATCTTTTCAAAACTCTTTAGATGCGCTTGCGGAGCCAAAAAAACGCGACCTGACCGACTCTTTTGTCTTAAGCGGCACCGGAGCCAAATTCAGCATTACTTTTGACCTCGCCCGGAAAGTGATGAAAGATATCCTGATCCAATACTACGCGATCACCGGATTCGTAACCGGCTCTCCGAGAGAAGTCCTGAGGGAATCTTTTCGCACCGAATTAATTTCCGACGATCTCTGATTTGAATGTATAACAAAAAGGCTGACTCAAAGGGTTTCCCCTAAGAATCAGCCTTATATTTTTGATTAGTCCTGAACGTACGGCATCAAAGCGATATGTCTTGCTCTCTTGATTGCTACTGTAAGAGCTCTCTGATGTTTCGCACAGTTTCCTGTGATTCTTCTCGGAAGAATTTTTCCTCTCTCAGAGATATATTTCTTTAACTTTGCAACGTCTTTGTAATCGATTTCGTTATTCTCTTTACCACAGAATACGCAAACTTTTTTTCTTCTGCGAGCCGGTCCTCTTCTTTTGAAGCCGCCCTCTGGTCTGCTGCCTTTTTCAAAAGCCATCTTGCTTTACCTCCTATTTTCATCACTTGGTGATAATCGGAAGTTAGTTAAACGGTAATTCCTCGTCAATCCCGTCCGGAATATTCA
>UMGN01013691.1_pt1 | contig 16209 bp, 13 predicted proteins | sample 1965281 | NCBI WGS metagenome assembly UMGN01 (sample SAMEA4836073, study PRJEB28245) | human gut metagenome | biome: gut microbiome; material: fecal sample | place: Denmark | collected 2008 | reverse complement strand
GTAGGGTAGTTGCCACATATTTACACCCGTACAATTCACATATCTTTTTTGCTACTTCTTCATATCCCTGCCTGCTTAAATTTCCCTTAGACACATCTGTATCTATTGTTTGAATCCCCAAAGACTTATCTGCATCTTCTTCGTTCGCAATGCACACATCTACGTATGGCATCAACTTGTTCATCACAGTCTGTGCCTTGCTAGAGCTCCAAAGATTTTCTCTATAATTCAAATCACATGATATCATAATTCCTTTCTTACGGGCTGTCTCACAAGCTATCTGACAAATATCTATCATCTGCTCTGAAATGGCTGGATTTATACCACTCCAATGAAACCAATTGTACCCTTCTAATATCATGTCCCAGTTAAAAACTTCCTTAGCAGCCATAGCCATAGCCGAATATTTTCTGTCATATATTACTTTTGTCGCTCTTTGACTCGCTCCCTTTTCAATATAATAAAGTCCCATTCTCCCATTCCCATATATTACGGGTTTTGTATCAACACCAAAATATCTTAAAGAGTTTATTGCAGCCTGTCCTATATCATTATCTGGCACTATTGTTATGAACCCTGAGTCTAAGCCAAACATTGCCAATGACACTGCCACATTTGCCTCTGCACCACAAAAAGAAGTTATAAGTTTGTTTTCTTGAAACAGCCGTGTATATCCCGGTGAAGCTAATCTTAACAACATTTCCCCAAAAGATAATACCTTCATTATATGCGTCCTTTCCTATTATATTTCTACAAAATTATGATGTTTCTAGGAATAATATGTTGGTGTTAAAAAATGAATCGTAACTAAACTTTTAAGATTTGATAAGTACATTTTAATCCTCTCATTTCTCAAGCTTCTATTTTTAACACTATCATTTAATTGCAATGTTTTATCATAATAACTTTCTTCAATATTCAATCCATAACCATCAAACCCTGCCGTATATATTTCTTTTACGCCTAAACTAACTAATAAGTTTATCAACATAAGCATGGAGTTATCTGATATAAATGGATCTTTACATAAAAGGCTAGAATAGTTAACCTTCTCAATTTCTTTTTCACTATCCTCAATTTGAATATTTGATGTTATAATAAGCGGAATATTTGTTCTTGTAGATTTTACCTGTTTTAATCTTTTTCTATTTGCACAAAAAATACTTTGGACAGAAATATCTTCTGGTACAAAATTCACTGAAATACAATAGACATCTTCATTTGTAACAAAATCTAAAACCTTATCTCTGTATACTTTTAGATTGTTGCCCGCAGCTAACAATAAAATTTTTTTACGGGTAATACAGTTCTCCAGGTTCTTTTTAAAATCTGTATCATCTATGTAGTTTACCTGATATCTCTCATAAAGTTCTTCTATTCTTTGCTTTTTAAAATTGCTTCTCTCTTGATCTGTCATAGATCTTAAGATTTCATTTATTGATTTTACTGTTAACGTATTCTTTTCAGATAACCAAGTAGCATAATTAGGATGACAATTATTAATAGCGGACAAATAGTGTGCCAGCGAATAACCCCAAAAATTTTGCGCATAAATAGGTGACAAACATTCATCAATCAATTCCAATAAAGGTGTCAACAAATAATTTTTGTTGTAGTTTTGATTTAAGTAATCTGCTATCAACTCTGTGTTCAGATTTCCGGCTCCTCTCCCCATCCCAAAAGTTGTTGAATCCAAAATTATTTCTCTATTCAAATTAAAGTCAAGCATTAACTGTGCATTACTAAATGCAAGCTGAAGATTATTGTGAGAATGGTATCCCAACACTATTCCGTCTTTCAGATTATGATCTACTAGGTAAATAATTCTGGTAAAGTCTTTTTTTCTCATCACACCAAAGCTGTCTACTACATAAAAGGCATATGGTTGAATATCATTTACTTTCTTTACCACCTCTATAATCTCTTCATCCTTATAGTTCATGATAGCCATAGGCTGAATAAATAGCTTATACCCTTTCTTCTTCAGCTGTTCGCAATATGCTAATGCATCCCACCGTTCTTTATAATGAAATACCACTCTAATCCCATTAATTTTACTATCACCTGTACATACCGGAATATTTTCTAAGGGATATTCACCGAAGTTTATCATACAAACGTATGTCGCATTATTTTCACTTATCACTGCTTCAGCTGCTTCCAATGTTGGAAACAGAGACTTATCTTTATTATACACCCCCAGCTTTAAAAAACCGCATTCTATTATATCCACATTCGCTAATGCTAATTTTGACAGCACATTGTTTATTGATTTTTGGCCAAATTCCCAATCGTTTACGTATCCACCATCTCTTAGTGTACAATCTAGAATCTTAATATCCTTCAAAGCGAACCTCTCTTTTCTATGAAATAATCTTTCTCACACGCTCCAGATCCTTATAGGTATCAACTGACAGGGAATCCGTGTTAACATCTATAAAAGCTACGGTGAATTTGTTTTCAATGAATCGCAACAAGTCATTGTCTTCTATCCTTTCAATAACTCCACGTTGCCTGGATGCGTAAAAATCTAGCGCATGCTTTGTCAAACATGTTATTCCCACATATTTTTTATATTCAAAATCTAAAGAATTTTTGGGGTAAGGAATAGGGCTTCTGGAAATATATACCCCCTCACCTCTGCTGTTGACAACAATTTTTAAATTTGTAAAGTCAATTAATTCTACCGGATTTTTCACTGTTGTCATACAATTAAAAACCTCATACCCATTCGGATTTTGCCGACAGGCCTCTACTGCTTTTGAAATCACATCTGGCTCTATCATTGGCTCATCCCCATTAATGCAGATATACCAATCACATATAATTTTTTCAGAAAATTCATGTATGCGGTTTAACGGAGTTGGATTCTCTTCGGATGTCATAATGACCGGCATTTTTTCCTTTTCACATACATCCTTAATTCTCTCATCATCAGTTGCTATATATATATTATCTAGCCCCTGCACTTTTTTTACTCGTTGGTAAACCCACCAAATCATCGGTTTCCCCTTTATATCTGCTAAAGGTTTCCCCTCAAAACGGCTTGATTTGTAACGGGCTGGTATAACTGCTGTAATATTCATAAGTAATCTCCTCTCTTATTTGATACCTGCTAAATCACACAGGAATTCTTTTGTTGAATAGTTGTTTTTTCTAATAAACCTTGGCTGATTCTGTATTTCGCCTTCAAAACCGTGATAATATATCATAGAGTTTCTCAACGCATAATTTATTTTAAATCCAGCTTCTTTTAATATGGGTAAACTTTGAACATCTACCTCTCCAAATGGAAAAGTAAATGCAATACAATCTTTACCCGTTAAGTCTTCAATTCTGGTTTTAAATGGTACAATATCATTCAGCAGTGCTTCCCTATATTCCTCTAGCGATTCTTCTTCTTTTTTAATAATCCCCTGTCTGTCAATTTCGCTACTCTCAATTAGCTGATGATGCATTTTATTTGAATGTGAAGCAAAGTCTGTCAGAGGTGATCGGGCTAACTCGCGAATTTCTTCTTCCGTCATAAATTTCGCATATGGATTTTTTAGCGCTTCTTCATCTGCCTTAAGTTGTATTCTATCGCCAATTAGGCAAAAAGTAGCTGGAACTTTATATTTTTCGATTATGGGCAAGACATAGAGTAAATTACTCTTATTACCATCGTCAATTGTAATAATGAATGCTTTCTCCGGTATCCTTCCTCCTTTATAAGAATTGCTAACGTAGTCCTTCGTTGATATGGGTGTATAACCTCTTCTTAACAAATACAACAAATCCTTTTCAAAATCCTCCACCGATATAGTCCACGGGTCTGCGTCTCCACGCTTATCTTTCGGAATTTTATCCTCTGGCAAAATATCATGATAGCAAAATACCGGTATACGCACATACCTGCCAATAGGCTCGGTTTCTCTCAATGTTGCAAGTAAAATCAAAAATAACAGCAGAATACCTCCTGCAAGGCAACTGATTTTCGTTTTCTTCATAGTTTCTCCTCTTGCCTAATCAATCTTAAAATTAGCTCCTTATAGCTAAAGAGAGTCATTACTAAAGTTATAATCAAAATTAAACAATTCCCCCAGAAATCACCGTTATTAAACATCCACTTTGCGAAAATATAATAAAGGCTACCGGCTATTATAATTTTTATGCATCCTTTGATTTGTACTCCTATAATTTTTTTTAATATCATATATCGTATAACTATATTGGCCATATAACCAAAAAAAGCGGCCACATTTGCCGCTCCTATCCCATACTTCGGTAATAGAAGATGTACTGCTATTATGTTAATTCCCCCCGAGATAATTAACGAAACAGATACAACAGTTGTCTTATTCAGCGCAAGAAATATATCTCCTAAAAATCCTCCAAATACTCCCAACATTGCTCCCAACATTGCAAGTGGTATAAGTCCTTTTGAACTTAGATATGCAGGTCCAATCAATACATTAAACATGATAGAAATAATGGGCAGCAATAAAAAGTATCCACAAAAAAGTGTTTTTAGATAAAAACTTGTGGCATTATTATAAAAGTCCGTATCTTTCTCTCCTCTGTAACCTCTTTGAAAGGAAACTTCCTGCCAGGCAAAGCCAACACAGTTCCCTAGCAATGTTATTATCATATTGAACTTTGCCGCTATTGCATAGTAACCATTTTGCTCCGCACCAAGTTTTTGAACGATAACAACACGGTTATAATTAGTCATAAACCACATGGCAGAAAAATTCAGCAACAAAGGAGCGCAATATTTAAAAATTTCTTTAAGAAATTCAATCTGAATCTTTGTATGTGATAAATGTAGTTCTTTTTTCATACCTGTAATCAAAATAACAAGCTGTACCAATATTCCTATATCTGCTGAAATAAACAAAATCTGATACTTCATTCTAAATACACTAATCAGTAAAATATTTAGCACTGCCGTCACTACGGTATTGGCTGTTCCGCTAAAAGCAAACAGCGCATTTTTTTTATAACCTCTTGCAATGTAACTCACCTGCATCTGACAGGCCAAAAGAAATCCATATACAAAAATATGTAAATAGTCTTCTATTTGAACTGCTTGATTTACTAAGTAGAACACTACTGTATAAAAACAGGTGAACAAGGCAAATAATATACTTGAATGAGTAACCACCTTTTGCTTCCAAGACAATTCTTTTTGTTTGTGCATAAAGCGTAAAGTTCCTACCCATATAGCAAAATATAACGTATTATATAAAAAATTAGAGTAATTTACCCCTAGATCATAAGTTCCATAATCTGCCGGAGATATAATGTTTGTATATAAAGGCAGCATTAAAAACGAAATGATTTTAGAGGATATATTGCCCATAAAAAATATCAAAACACTTTTTAAAAATTCTCTTATCTGACTCATATCTATAATCAATAGAGACGAGGAAATCTCTTTATTCCTCCCAAAGCTTCATATATTTTTCTCACCAATGTAACATTTCTTAATTTTTGTCTGGCTATGTTATAAGGATTACAAATCAAATAAAAATAAACATAGGAAAGCAAAGGGATATCTTTTCCAACATTTTTAAGCTTTGGGGCAATTGCTTTAAAAAACTCCTTATGCTCTCTATCCCCTATATATCGTCCAATCAACTTCCAGCGGTTTTTATAATACATATTAAGATCAAATACTTCTCTATATTGCCCTATCATACCTGTCGCTTCTAATTCCATTATTGTCCTGACACATTTTTCGCATTTGCTGCAATTAAAATTGAAATGATAATTGCACACATTTAAGTATTTGAAAGTAGGACTATACCCTACTATCTTTTCTACCTTTTCGTCTCTTTCAAACTGTAGTCCTGATGAATACACAGTCAAACTCTCTGTTGAAAAACAATACAGATTAAACAAATCATAGTAATGAGGATCCGGAGAAAATCTAAAACTTTTTAATGTAACTCCTGATGGAAAATGATATACAGAAAAAAGCTTTTGTAAATTCAGAATGCATCCCATAAGCCGGCATGCACCACTGTAGTGACATCCCTCTTCACCAGCATTATAAAATTCATTTAAATTCGTATCCATCTTAATAAATTTCAAATCGACATCTTCAATATACCCCTTCATAAACTCTAACTTTTCCTTAAAGCCAATCCTGGGACGTTCATCTCCACTGTTTCCTGTTCCCCCCGCATTGAGTAGTAATAAATGAGTTAGCTTCACACTTTTAACAATAGGGTTCAAATTTTCAAAAATAGAATAAAAAGAATCAACGCCTCCTGATACCGACGTTCCAACTGCATTGCTGTTTTCTATTCTTTCAGAGATTGTCTGTGCCGTTATTTCAATTTTGTGATTCCATTCTGGCATCTCTCTAGAAATTATTGGAATATAAAAATTTACTAATTGATAATATAAGCGTTCTGATATTGGCATTTCACATATAATATCGTGCTTATTATGCATGGCATAAGAAAGAACCGAAACCAAAGCCCCATCTAAACGTTCCCTACATAAATAAGATGCATATTCATTCTCTACTTCATACCAGAGCGTTTCTTCTCTTTGTACACCCTCCTGTTCACTTATTACAACAGGGCAAACCAGGCGTGAACATTCAATATTACTTTCAATTCTAGGTTGTTTTAATATAAGCATATATTAAATCCTTTCCAAAATACTCTCTAATTCTTCAATGGTTTCAGGAATATAAAATCCGGAACTTTTATATGTTTTTTTTACATTAAATATATGTTTTTCTAAAATTTCCGAATGATAACCTGTTTTATGCTCCAGAAGCTTATATAGCAAAATTACACGAGGTTCCTGACCAAAAATCACTTTAGGTGTTAATAAGGCAGTGGAAGACAGCGCTACTAAAATTAAATTCTCCATGTTTTGATTCATACAAAAAATCTCCCAAGGCGCCACTGTCTGTAAGATGTCAATGTTTAAACTCTCTAATTTTTTAGATTTAGATCTTGGATGTCGTTTTAAAGAGCAATTATTTCGTCCTATTTTATCCACTACAATTTCAAATAATTCTTTGTCATTGACCTCGATTCCATCTTGTGAAAATGATTCTTCAAAAAGAATCACCCTCTTATTCAAACAGCGCTGTTGCTCATTATAGGAAAATACCAAATTTGAACGTTCTTTCGCCAACTCATTTGGAATCGGAAGCTTACCTTTCTTTATATCTGAAATTTGAACAATATCCGGAGCATAAAATAGAAATCGTTCTACCTTTTTTTCTATTCCGTTAACTCCAATTAATCCGAAAAAAAAATTTGCCTTTGATGGAAACATCTCAATACTCCGGATATATGTTCCAATCCCATCTTCCAAATAGTATAAGCGTACGGAGGGGTAATGTTTTTTTACATGTTTGTAGAGACAGCTATTTAATATAATATCCGGACAAGACATATACAATTCTTGATAACTTGTCTGCTTTAACTTTTTCTTTATAAATGCCTTTACCCTTAGTAGATGCAGCATATAATTTTTTGCTAATTTAAGTCCATGCACCGAATAGTTACAGACACTTCCCGTAAATTGGTAAACATTATTGAATATCCCAATCTCTGTCAGCTTTTCTCTTATTATCTCCATATTTACAATACTGTCCAACAATATAACATCTATATCTTCTGTTTTAAATTCATCGCAAGATAGAAGATTTATTATATTAAAAACATGGAAAGGAGTTGCACAAATAAATATTTTTTTCACTTTTCCTCCTTTTCATCTTCAAAGAATTCTGTCTCATCTTTCAATCTAGCTAATATGTAACTCAACATATAAAAGAATACTACATTTACAAATCCCTGTTGAGTTAAAATAAAGTATTCGAATAATCCATTGAACAATAGTATACAAATTATTGAAATTGACATAAGTGCTTTCATATCACAAGAACCTGTCGATAATCTGCAAAACAAAAATTTTACTGCCTTAAACAAAAAATTCAAGATAAATATACACATGATGATTAAGCCGGTTATTCCGTTTGTCACCAAAACCTGTAGATAGCTATTGTGTGTATTAGGCGCTATTCTCGAATAAGACAAAGCATTTTGCTCTGAATCCAGATTTTTATAAAAATGTTCTGCTACATTTGCCATGCCGACACCAAATACTGTATTCTCTCTTACTGTTTTCAAGTTGGTTTTCCATAAAAATATTCTGGCATTTGAAAAATCATTTTGGATATCAGAGCGAATAGAGGCCTCTACATTTTTTTCTTTTGTCTCCAAATATTTTTCAATCATAATTTCTTCTGAAATATTTCCTTTTTCGGTGAGGCTTTCTTTTATTGTTATACTGAGCGTTTGAACAGCACTACTGACATTTAAAACCACACTTCTTATACAATAGAAAGAGAACATGGAAATTATTAAAATAGCAATGGATAATGCCAAGGCTTTACCAATAACCGATTTTTTTTTAGTCTTATAATATTTTTCGTTAATAAACCACAAAAATACAATTAACGCCATATAAAGGCCAAAACAGAGCATTACTCCTCTTGAATGGTATATTGCAATTAATATTACCTGCACTGTAATATTAACTCCCAGCATTATTTTTTCTATTCTACAGATATCTTTTGTATTGAATAAGCTCATAGAACTGACTATTGAAATCAGAGAAACAATTCCAGCAACTGTAGATGAGCCTAAATATCCATAAAAGCTACCTGCCCCCATCCCCAATGCCACGCTTACTGTCGAATTCAGAGGCCAATAAATCAGTTTATCCCCTATAAAGTAAATAGTTAACGATGCCAGACCTACTACAAATGTCAAAGTTGTAATTAAGTATGCAAATTTGTAAAAAAACTCTCCTCGAATCTTTTTGTCTGCACTAAAAGAAACTCCAAAAATCAGCAAATATATAATTCCAAGTCTGCCTTCAATTACTAAGTTGGCCCATAAGCGCGAATGATAATTAAGCAAGATAGTTATACTATTGCATATCAAAAACAGGATCAATAGTTTTACTTCTTTTGAATGAAAGTCCAGTCCTTTTTTTAATATATTAGTTAGTAAAACTACTAGACCCCAAAGCAAAAAAAATTTTGTAAATTTATCTGTCCATTTACTAAAAATCAAAACCATTTCCAACAATTTAAAAGTAGTAAAAGCTAATATATAAACAGTCCAATCTGTCAGCAATTGATGGACTTTATTCCCCACCGTTTTTTTTATACACGTAGTCTCCAACTTTACACCTCACGTATTTTATTGTATAAGAGCATATATAAATCAGGATATATAGCCAGAAGTAAAAAAGCTGCTCTCTGATATCGGAATAAGTATGGAGATTTTAATATCTCGATAATATCTTTTCTTATATCAGCTACACAGCTTTGCAGGTAATGTTGATTTTCTCTTCGAACTTCTTTTGTACTTTTTGCCACTTTATTCACAATACCTCTTATTGACCACCATCTTCTATATCTGCATACAGATACCAACTCGTCATAGCGGCAGAGAATCTCTTCTGTTTCTTTACAAGCATCCAATATATCCATATCTTTAATACTGAAATTATCAGTAGTGATACTATTTTCCCTGTGATTGTAGTAATAACCAATCACAGAATCACATACAACCCCATTCGCTCCCAGATACAGTTGTGGTAATATAAATATATCTTCATTAATTTTTCCTTCCGGGAAACGCACTGTCTGAAATAAACGACGATGAAATAACTTATCCGTCACTCCCAGTGTTGTATACTTACACTGCCACAAGTCTTCAATTGCTTTAATAGAATTGTTAAAAAATATTATTTCTCTCTGTTTTTGCCTTATATTTCTGCCGGGAAAAACATGTTCTACACCACATTCCGAAATATCCGCGGAATACCCCATAGCGTTGTTGTACATTTTTTCCAACATGGTCGGAGCTATAAAATCATCCGAATCAACAAATCCTATATAATTTCCCTCTGCAATATTTAGTCCTGCATTTCTGGCAGAAGAAAGCCCTCCATTTGGCTTATGTATTACCTTTATCTTTTCATTTCTATAAGTGTCACAGATATTTCCGCTTGCATCAACAGAACCATCGTCCACTAATATTATCTCAAAGTTTTGAAATGTCTGATTCAAAATAGATTTCAAACATTTATCCAAATATTTTTCCACATTGTACACTGGTACAATAATACTTATTTCTACTCCCATTATCCCCTCTTGCTCCTACTCTTGAAGAAAAACTTTCTGAAGCTCCAACGAAGCATTTTTTATATTAAAAGGGCTAATCTCCAATTGATTTACATTAGCATTTCGTTTCATTTTACATGCATCCTCAATTACCTTACACCATACTTCTACTGATTCTGTAAGATCTACACTCTTGACATAGTCCGTGAATTTAACTTCTTGTGTAATTACATTGGAAATTACACAAGGCAGAGACGATGCCTGTGCCTCCACTAATGTAACAGGAAGTCCCTCAAATTTCGATGGCATAACAAAAACATCCATTGCCTGTAGAATTTGTGCGATATCATTTCTTATGCCTAAGAACATAATGCTTTTTTCTATTCCCATTCTTTTCGCTTTTTCTTTCAGCTCATTCTCCAAAGGCCCTGAACCAACTAATATCAATTTACAATTCTTATGCATCCGATAAATTCTTTCAAAAATTTCCAATAAAAACATATGATTTTTTTGATAGGCTAATCTCCCCACATTCCCAAGTACAAGCTCATCTCCTATACCAAGTTCTTTTCGCATTATCACGCGAACCTCGCTTTTAAAAGAATAGTCCTCTAACCTCACTCCATTATAAATGAATCTGTATTTTGATGAACATATTCCCTTTTTTCCAAACATCCATTCCCCTGCCGGCTCTGAGCATGCCAGATATAACAGAGAATTAGACTTAACATATGCTCGGCAAAGTCTATGAAGCAAATTTTTTATCATTCGTTTCCATATATCAGTTTCGTCAATTTGCGTTGAATGTGAATGTACAAAGATTTTTTTAACCCCTCCTTTTTTAGCAGCATAGATATATGCCGCCGCAATATATGCCGTATCTGTATTGATATGTAAAATATCGTAATTATTATCTTTAACAATCTGCGTTATCCATTTGATTATTCCAATTGCATCTTTATTTCTTTTACTTAAGGTGTGAATTTCCCCCCCTTTTTCTTGAATTTTCTCTAAATAATGTTTTTGTGGCAATCCTCTTTGCATTAGATAGTCATAAACAATTTTTGAAGAATCAAAGTTCTGCCCCCAATTATAAACAATAGTAGCTACTCCAGCGCTTCCTATGTTATATCCTCCCGTAACTAATACTCTTTTCATATCTAACATCCTGTTCATTGTCTCTATAAATCATCTATGTCCTGCTGCGATTGTTCCATATTGATGTTGCTTTTTTTAAGCACCACCAAAATAGTCATTAAAAAAATTTTTATATCCAGTAAAATGGAATAGTGATCTATATACCAGTTATCAAAATAAGCTCTTTTGGACCAAGAGATATTATTCCTCCCATTCACCTGTGCCCACCCTGTAATACCGGGGCGCATACGATATCTTCCCAATTGCTCATTGTTAAACTTACTATGTATCTGATCAATGGTGGGTCTTGGACCAATCAAGCTCATATCACCTTTTAAAATATTCCATAGTTGTGGTAGTTCATCTATGCTGGTTTTTCTAATAAACTTTCCTATGGCGGTAATTCTAGGATCATCTTCTCCTTCAAAGTAATATCCTGCACCGATGTTTTCCGCACCTACAACCATTGAGCGGAATTTTAGTGGATATATTATCTCAAGATCCTTACCATATCGCTTTTGCTTGTAAAATACTGGTCCCTTTGAAGTGCTTTTAATAAGGATTGCAATTATCATAAAAAGAGGGGACAATATAAATAATGAAAGGATTGCAAATAACACATCCATGAATCTTTTAATCAACAATTCCATCTTTTTCATAACTGGACTCCTGTTTTGGCATACGGTATAATGGAAAATAATTATCTGTTACACCAGTATCCCTCCTCATATCACACAAGTATTGGTACATTTCCAAATTATAAATTTGTTTGCCAATATAGAACTGGGAGTATAATCTCCGGTTAAATGCTTTCTTAAAATTAAATAATGAATCTTGTCTCCCCCCAAGTCCCCCACCTAGATGAAACGTTCTAAATCCATTTTCCGCTCCCCATACGGCAACCTCATATAATAATAAATTCGTAGGTGCCAAGTTTGCAAACTTTCTATGGGAAGCAGATAAGTGGTAATGAAGCTGACGGTTCCCCAGCAAAATAATTGCCATAGCAATTATCTGATTTTCATATTCAGCATAGAAAATGACAGATTTATTTACTAAGTCATCCAAAATACTCTCATAAAAATCATCTTTAAAGTAATAATATTCCTGTGCTTTATCTCGCCTCATTGTTTCATCATACATCTGATGAAAGTATGTAAATAAGCCAGGACTTCTACCCATATAGATCTTTACACCGTTTTTTTTGGCCTTTCGGATCATATTTCTATTCTTGCTCTCAAGATTATCCCAAATTGTCTTTTGCGATGAAAGATCCATTAATACCGTCGGCCCTATCTGCTTTACATCAAAAAACTTTTCTCCTAAAATATGGTTTTTACATACAGGATGAAAACGTACAAATTCACTTATAATATTTTTTTTCCTACAATAATCCTGATATTCCTCTCTTAAAATTTTTATGGATATCTCATTGGGATTGTCAAAAATAATTCCTCCATATCCATATGGCGTAATAATATCAAACCATTCGTCTTTTGAAAAAGCTCTGGAAAAGATATCAGTATCAGTAATATCCCGTTTCATAACAATATTGCAAAATTTTGTATTATCATGCTCCCCATATATCATAAGAGGAAGCCCGTCACCATGTCTTTTAAATGCCTCTAGATATTCCAAGTAATTGTAAACATCCCTTTGTTCAAACTGTTCTAATGTCTCTCTCCATCTTTCTTTCTCTTCATATTCTATTTGATTAATCAATTTTCTTACTCCATTCACAAATCATTTGCATATCCTCTTCTGTATATCTCTGATCACAGGGAATAGATAAAATATGCTCATAAACCCACTGCACTTTAGGATAAGTCTGCTCTGTAATCCCTCTATATTTTGGCCAGTGGATTGGCATATATATTTTTTTTCCCAAATAAAATTGTTGTACAATATTTCTTTTTCTCGTATATACTGGAAAAAATAATGGTGTAATTCCTGTGGGTAGTTCTGTAAAAACCGGATAGATATCTTTACTCCAAGAGAAGTTCTCCAATAGCCATCTGAAGTTCTTTCTTCTCTGCTCTTTTAATTCTTTCAATGGATAATGACAAATAATACTTTTTGAAGTTTCATCACTATCATAGATTGCCGTTGTGGAATCCAAAATATCCTCAGCTCTATAAAACAACTCCCGATATTTATTCTTCAACTTTGGTACTCCAGTTTCCATATAGTTTTTTTTCGACTCATATGCTGCTTGCCTTATTTTTACATAATCCACATCTTGATAACTATTTACCAGTTCCCTATCATATTTTTTTATATATTCTTTTGCGATACAAGAGACTCCCCCAGAAGGTACTGCAAACCATTTTCTTAAACTGCCTACCCATGCATCTGAACTGGTATTGATTCCGTTGTCTGAAAAGATACTATGTGTAACATCCTGAATCACAATTTTTTTTAAACATTTAAGACGTGTAATCAATGCTTCCGTTCCACTCTGAAAGCCCCAAAAGTCACATACCAAGGCAGCATCGCAATTTAGTAATACATCATCAGAAACATCAGGTAAAAGTTTCTTGTTAACATCGTAAAATGCCAACTGGCAACTCTCATTTAAAAAACAATTAACTACCGATTCACATGTATAGGACGGGAGAAGTATTCTTTTCTGGCTTAACTGTAAGTTTTTAATTGCAAATGAAATTGCAGAACGCCCTGACATAAAATACTGTATTTGTTCAGGGAGTATTGTTTCGAAGGAATTTGTCTTTGAAGTATCCAACTTCTCAGACCAGAACTCGCTTCCAATTTCTCTTTTCGTTTTTCCTCCTACCATTACTGACTCCAGTCTAAAAGACAATCCACATTACAGCTGTCAAATGTATTCATATTTAAATACTGTTTAACCTTCTGCCGCTCTTCATAAGCATTGTCAATAAAAATACTTTCAATCTTTGTGTCCATATACTGATACTTATATGAGTTTTCTGGCACAACAATAATTTGACTAAATATTTCACTGCTCAAATGTATTCTCTTCATCGTCTCTCTTATATCAAAAGCATGTTTTGTTATTAAAATCAATTCAATTTCTTTATTTAAGCATTGGTAAAGAAAGGCCATTATCATTGTGTTAAATTTTTTTCGATTATGAACAATAGTATCATCAAAATCTATATATACCCTTTGATAAGAGAAATTTATTTTATATCGATCAATGTAGGTTTTATCAGATACAATTTCATATTTATTGGGCGTAATAGAAACATCCATATCTGAAAAATCACATAAAGCCAGTAATGGCAAATTCACATCCAAACTCTTGCTCAGTCCAAAAGTACCTGCAAACCTTGTTGATATTTCTAATAGTTTGAAATCACCCCTTCTATCCCTTTTTAATTGAACGAACCAATATCCCCGAAAACAAATTTCTTGGTTAATTGATTCAACAATATTTCGTAACTCCTCAGACAGTGGAATGTTTCGTGACCGTGCACTTATTCCATTTAATATTCTCTCCCTGCTTCGCGCATTAGCAAAAATAAGCTTTTTATGTCTGTCAGTAAAGCAATCTATTGTAATCTCATCCCCTGACAGATATTCACAAATTATTAGGCTTTCCTTATTTACTAATTTCTGTTCCAGTTCAGTTGCATTGTATACAATAGAACAGTCTTGACTACCCTGTCCATTATCTGGTTTTATAAATACTGGAAAATCCTCTATAACTGTATTTAGATCGTAAAGTTTGGGAATGAACTGATATTTTTGCAATTGCTTATATGTCTTAGACTTATATCGACATAACAGCGCTGTTTCAAATGGCGAGCATACAATTATTGCGTTAATTTTATTTTTATGTTCCATCAAATACAATGCAATTGTGTCATGCGTTGGAATAATGAAGCTGATATTCTTTTCGTCAATTAATAGATTTAAAGAACGAATAAAATGTGGTTCCTGTATAAACGGCAATGTACAGATTGAATCTCGAAATACAAATTGTGAATGGTCTTCATAGCTCGACGCAGCAATTGGATTAAACCGCAAACTATCTTTCAAACAATAATATATCTGAATTGCAGGGTAAGAACCCCCTGAAAATATTAATACATTTTTTTTCATGATATCATCTCTCATAAACCCTTCTTATAACTCTTATTATCCGTTCCATATCCTCATCCGTATTTTTCACATCACTGGGCAAACATACCCCTCTGTCAAAAATATCCCGGCCAATCGACTTCCCATTGAAACTCGCCACCTGTATAAAATCATTTTCCTGATAAACCGGCTGTAAATCCATCGGCTTCCAAATCGGCCTGCTCTCAATATTTTCCTTTTCCAGTGCCTCCATAATAACAAGCGGAGAGATTCCTCTCTGGATACATTCCGGTTCCAGGGTAATACATGACAGCCAGTTATTAGCCTCACCGTCGGGATTCAATGGATTCATCCGAATCTCTGGTATATCCGCGAAAGCCTCCTGATATCTTTGGTAAATATGCTGCTTTTTCTCCTTATATTTATCTAACGTCAGCAGCTGCCCGCGGCCGATTCCGGCGACAATATTACTCATCCGGTAATTGTATCCTATCTCTTTATGTTCATAATGCCTTGCTGCTTCTCTGGCCTGTGTTGCCCAGAATCTGGCCTTTATTATGTCTTTTTCACTATCCGACACCAGCATTCCGCCGCCGGAGGTCGTGATTATCTTATTTCCGTTAAATGAAAAAATGCCGTACTTTCCAAAAGTACCGCATCCTCTTCCTTTATATGTACTGCCGAGCGCTTCCGCCGCATCTTCAATCAACGGCACGCCATGTTTCTCACAGATACCCATAATCTCATCCATTTTAGCGGGTGTACCGTAAAGATGGGCAAGCAATACGGCTTTTGTTTCAGGATATTTCCGGAAGCCTTCTTCCAGCGCTTCGGGCGACATATTCCACGTATCC
>UMGN01023094.1_pt1 | contig 16284 bp, 19 predicted proteins | sample 1965281 | NCBI WGS metagenome assembly UMGN01 (sample SAMEA4836073, study PRJEB28245) | human gut metagenome | biome: gut microbiome; material: fecal sample | place: Denmark | collected 2008 | reverse complement strand
TTGGTTACATTTAATTTGTACTTTTTCTTGACATAGGACCAGTAGAGGAAAAGGCAACCGAAGGGGAGACGTTCCGGGTGGTAGTCAAAGATATCAAAGCCATTGTTGACCGCGAATTTGACCAGATGAACGATTTAAAGGAAAACCAATATGGACAATCGGTGGTTTTGACCTATGAGGCAACATTAAATGAAAGTGCGGCCGGACATACGGGACGGCCGGGATTTGAGAATGATGTCCGTTTGGAGTTTTCCAATGATGCAGACCATGACCATACAGGCAGTACCGGATTTACACCGTGGGATACTGTTGTCTGCTTTACTTATCAGGTCAATGTCTTGAAAACCAATAACCATGCACGTCCGCTGGAAGATGCAAAGTTCCGTTTATATGGCGATAAAGAGTGCCAGAATGAAGTGTATGTAAAGGAAGGAAATGGCGGGTATGTGGTTTTGAACCGGGATCTGAACGGAGGGACAGACCACACCGGGGGAACCGTGCCAGACGATGCGGTAGAAATGTCTTCTAACCAGCAGGGAACCTTTACGATTTACGGACTGGATGGAGGAACGTATTATCTGAAAGAAACGGATGCACCGGACGGATACCGCCCATTACTGGATCCGATCACGATCCAGGTAACCCCGACGTTCACGGATGCACGGGATCAGTATGTAAAGGGACAGGGGGCAACAGAACATACCCTGCAGAAATTAGAGGCAACAGCGCATATAGAAAGTTTTTGGGATGGGTTGCTCCATAAGGAAGACCAGAATCTGGAAACAAATGTGGAAACCGGATCCGCAAACCTGACTGTGATCAATCAGGTGGGGATGAAACTTCCGATTACCGGAACCCATACGACACTAATTCTGATCAGCGTCGGTGTAGGGCTGATGACGTTTGCACTGGTACAGGGCAAAAGAAAACAGGAGAAAAAATAGGCCATGAGAAACAGCAAAAAAAGAACCTGGGGCATCCGGATCCTTTTCCTGATCGGGTTTTTATTGTGCTGCATCCCGCTTCTGTCCGGCGTCATTGAAAAGAGACGCCAGGCGGAAGCCGTTGCAACGTATCAGGAAGCGGCAGAAAAAGAAACGGCGTCGTTTGAGGAACTTTATCGGAAAGCGGAAGAATATAATGATATGTTGTATCAGTCCGGTGGCGCAATGGTGGACGGAATGACGGAAGATCTGCTGAGTGAAGAAAGTTATCAAAAGCAATTGGCATTATCGGAAACCGGTATCATGGGAAGTCTGGAAATTCCAAAGATCAATGTGAATCTGCCAATTTATCATGGAACGGGCGAAGAAGCTCTGGCAAATGGCGTCGGGCATCTGGAGGGAAGCAGTCTTCCGATCGGCGGGGAGAACACACACAGCGTATTAAGCGGACACCGTGGTCTTCCCAGTTCCAAACTGCTGGTTCGTCTGGATGAAATTGAAGAAGGCGATTATCTTTTTGTCCGGACAGGAGATCGGACACTGGCTTATAAAGTGATGCAGATCCAGGTGGTAGAACCGGATCAGGTATCCAGTTTAAACATCCGGGCGGGAGAAGATCTTTTGTCGATCGTGACTTGTACGCCTTACGGGTTAAACACCCACCGGCTGATCGTCACGGGAAAACGGGTGGAATATCAGGAAGCAGAGTATCAGGCAATCGAGGAAGCGGTTCCCTCCGGACGGGAACTGTTTCTTACTTACATTCCATTTGTGTGCCTTGCGATTGCCATCGGTCTGTATATCAAGGAAAGGAGACGGAAGTATGAAGATGGGAAAATATAAAAGACTGCTCCTGTCTGTGGCAGTATTGACCGCCATTGCAGCAAATACCGCAGTGGCTGCGCCGTCTGTGATCGAACAGATTTCCGGGCAGGAAATAGAGGAGGCAGCGACTTCCAAAGGGGAAGAGTCCCATAAGGGGGATTCGCTGCTTCCGCCAGAGGGGGTACTGCAGGAAGTGGTAACGGAGCAGACAGGAAGCATTCAAGTACATTTAACAGATGGAAAGTCAGGAACCAAGAAAGAGGGTGTGGAGTTTCAATGTATCCGGGTGGCAGATCTTTGTGCCGGAAATTATGAATTGCTGGAACCGTATCAGGATTCCGGCATTTCTTTTGAGAAGATCCAGAATTCCAATGAAGCCGATGCCGCTGCAAAAAAATTGGCGGAGTATTCCGTAGAGGGAACCAAAGGAAAAACGGATGCCAATGGAGATCTTCTCTTTGCAGATCTGCAGGTTGGGGTATATTTGCTCCGTGCAGAAGACAATAAAGAGTTTGATGAAATCGCACCGGCATTGATTGCAATTCCGACATGGAATGAAAGTGGCATGATGCAGTATGAAGTACGTTTGGAACCCAAGCATACTCCGCGCCCGGATGCACCTGGAAAGCCGGAAGCACCGCAGACGGGGTTAAAGGATCATACAAGGCAATATGCATTGCTTGCGATCGGATGCTTTGCAGGAGCGGGTGTGCTGCTGGCGGCAGGGCGGAAAAGAAAGGATCGGCGTATATGAAGCGATGGATATACCGGATCCTGCTGCTTGGCCTGTTGGCAGGCGGGATCTGGTTTTCTTATCTGGCATATCGGGAACATCAGCCGTTTGCGGATGCGAAAGTAAAACAGGAAGCACTGACGGGGGTTGTCATCCAGGATGATGACCCCGAAAATCCGTTGAACCGGAAGATTGATTTTGAAGCGCTGCAGGCCATCAACCCGGAGATCGTGGGGTGGCTTTATGTGCCACAGATCGGTGTGGACATGCCCGTGTTAAAAGGGGAGGATAATGAAGCGTATCTGAATCTGGATTTTGAGGGAAACTACAGTCCGCTGGGGTCTGTGTTTACCTGGCAGGATGCAGACCCACGTTTTACAGATCCACATATCAGTCTCTTTGCACATAATATGCCATCGGGTCAGATGTTTGGGAATTTAAAGCAGTTTGAAGATACCGGATTTTTAGAAGAAAACCCGACCTTTTATTTGTATACACCGGAACGGTCGAAAGAACTTTGTGTGATCGATGTACAGACTTGTCACAAAGCAGATGCGATTTTTCAACGTGATTGGAGTTATGAAGAGGTGGAAGAACAGACGGTCACACTGGCAACCTGCGTCAGTTATGACGTCACACCGGAGCGTCTGGCGGTCACCGGAAAGGTCGTGAGAGAAAAACTGATTTTGTAGTAGAAAGAAGTGGCGAAATAGCATGAAGAAATATGGCATACAAGTGCTTTTGATCTTGCTCTGCCTTACCTGTGGTGTTGGTTCCGCAATCTTTTTGAAACGCGGATACCAGGCAGCGCGGGAAGAAAGAAAACAGCAGATGGAAGAAGTGCTCGCGGAGATTGATGTAGGAACGCTCCAACAGGAAAATCAGACGGGAGAATATGGACAACCCCCAAAAAGAGCACAGACAGCGGAGGAGCTGCCGGGGGTGCAGGAGCAGGCAGGGAACGAAACCGCACCAAAGACCGGGGACTTGTTCCGGATCATTGGATGGATCGTACTAGCTGTTTTATCCGGAGGAGGGGCATGCATGATTGGAAAAGGACAAAGAAAAAAGCCGAGGATTTGAGAAGGAGAGATGAAGATGGAAGAATACCGGAAAATTCGGGATATGGAAGAAGTCAATGCATTGGTGAAAGAAATGGAGTCGATCTACCAGGTTCGGGAAGAGGAATATCAGCTTCGGGAGGAAGCATTTCAGAAACGAAAAATGGAAGTAGATCTGATGCTGCAAAAAGTGGAGGAAAAGAATACAGCGGCAGAAAAGGAACGGAACGAATTGGAAAGGGAACAACATCTTTTGGATGGACAAAAGATGGAACTGGCCAGAAAAGAACAGGAGATCCGGGAACAGGAAGAAGCTTTAAAGGAGCGGAAAGCGAAGCTGGATGACCAGGAAAGCACCCTGAATCTGAAGAAGAAGCTGGAATTGGAAAAAATCCGGAACCAGACGATGGCATTGGAACGGGTGAAAGAGGAGTATGAGCATCGATTGGCGCTGCAGGATAAAGGGATTGAAGATGTGGCTCCGACGGAAACGACCGATCTATCCGCTTATATGCTGAAGACCGAACATGAGGAAGCGTTGGACGAACTGAAAAAGGAAAATGCAGAATTGAAAGGGGAACGGATGCGCTTGCTTCAGAAAGTGTTGGAACTGTCCAACGGCAACGGACAGAAGCCGGAGGAAATGCAGCCATTTGTTTCCGTGGAAGAGGAAACGCCGGGAATACAGAGTGCTTCATCGGAAAGGGAAGAAAGCCAAGGTCAGTATGAAACAGCAGAAAACATGACAGGAAAAGCTGTTCCGGAATCAAGACAGGAAGTTACCGGGCAGCCGGAAGAAATGCAGGAGGAATTGACTGCTGAGATTTTGAAACGCTATCTGGAACGAAATGAACCAAAGTTTGAATCCCTGAAAATTTACCATTCGGATCAGGGGGATCAGTTAAGTACCATATTAGACGGAAAATCCATCCGCTTCCTGTTCGCGGAGCCGCCATCTTTTGATATTTGTGCAGAGCGAAAGAACAGTTCCCGGCTGCGGAAGACCTTGGAAAAATACAATCAGGAATATCCGGGCGTCCAGTTCCGATATGAAGAGATGGAAGGAAAAGTGTATGCAACCGGCTACTTTACAAACTCGATCTTGGTGTATCAGTTGATGGAACGGGTGAAAGAGATTGCAGACTGCTTTCGTGGAGGCGAGTAAATGTGGAGGAGGTGTATGGTAATTTGTATATGGGAATGATGTTGGCAGTCCTTGCGGGCTGTTTTTTTCTGCTCTTTTGTTGGCAGATCTGCCAAACCGTGAAGAATGGGAAACGCCCGCTGTATCTGCAGAAACGAAAAGCAGTGAACTATCCGGAGATGTTTCTGGAAAAGATGAAAAATGCATATCAGGTGGCAGGGAGTTTCCAGGGAATGCTTCAGGTGCTGAAACAGGATCTGACCTTGGAGAAGAAGATCCAAAGAAGAGTTCTGGCGTCGCTGGATTATCTGGAACATAGCCGGTATAAAGATTATGAAACCATGCTGTATGAGTATCTGTGGGATGGAAGCGAGCAATGCAGACAAGTATTAGACCAGATCTTAGCTGCGGAAATACAGAAACAGATGCGCTTGTCTGTAAAAAAATAACCAAAAAGTAAATGGAGGAAATCAGAATGAGAAGAAGTAATTGGAAACTAAAAGTTTTGATCGTTGTTGCAATGGCACTTGGATTTACGGCTGCTATTTTGGCAGCCATTTTTGTGGAAAATGTGTATGCGCCTGCAAAGGGGATGGCATTTGTTGTGGCGTTATTTGGAGTTGCCATGTTGGTCACATTTATCGGAGTGAAAGTTTTTAAGATTGGGAGGGACTAGAACATGAAACGAGAGAAGAAAGCGCGTTGGAAACAGATTGGAAAAGCACTGTGCTGTACGGTTTTATCGGTATTGCTGTATTCCTTACCGGTACTGGCGGCAGGAGAAGATGCCGCACAATATGTAAAAAATGGAATGGACGTGATTTATCAGTTGATCGCTGCATGTATGACCGGGTTTGGTTCTCTTCTTTTAGCGTGGGGGCTGCTGGAATGGGGAATGGCATTGAATTCGCAGGATGGAGGTGCACAGAGTATGGCATTTAAGCGGATTGCCTCCGGAATGCTGGTTGCGATCGGACCGAATGTAGTACCGTTGATCATTAATGCGTCAACGATGGTGGGATAAAAGGAGCGTGTGCAATTGGATGAAGTATTGAGTTTTGTAGAGGGATTGTTTCGGGCTCCGTTTTTTACGTTGGCAAAATGGGTCTGGGACTGGATCATCGGATTATGTACCGGGGTGGTGACAACATCACCCCAGGATTTCTCCCATCAGACCTGGGCATTTGTAGAAAATACGCTCTATCCATGGACAGTGGGAATCGGTGCTTCGCTGCTAAGTCTCTTTTTTATCATAGGCTTTTTAAAAGCAGCAATGAACTTGAAAGAAAACCTTACCATGGAATTGTGTGTCGAGGCATTGATGCGCCTGGTGGTGGTCAATGTGGTGATGCAGGCGGGCATTTATGTGATCCGCACCATGTTTACGATGGCGGCAAAGCTGGGAGGCGCTGTATTGAGCTTTGAAAGCCCCCAGTTTTTTACCTCGGATCAGGATGTGGGATCGCAGCTGTTCTGGTGGCTGTTCGGGTTTGGATATTTTCTGGTAGCCCTGGTCTGTGCGGTCATGATCTTTTTGACCTTGTACGGACGTTATATCAAATTATATCTGTTGGTATTGTTTTTTCCATTTGCAGTACCGCCACTGTTGGGCGGACGCGGGATCGAAGGGACAACGTATGCCTGGGTGAAGACTTTTTTGTCCAATACCTTTGAGATTGTCGCCATCGCAGCGGTGATGTCTGTGACCGGAATGCTGATCAGCGAAGTGTCACTGCCGACCCCGGATGGAATTGCGGAGCTGTTTGACGGATTTGTACAGGCAATCCATTCGATGATTTATATGATCTTGATGACCAGTTCTGTAAAAGGAGTCTCGGCATTAATGAATAAAGCCTTTAATTTGTAAAGAAAGGGAAGAAAGCATGAAAATCGATATGAATAAGGATTTTGAAATGGAATTCCAATCGACCGTGATCAAGGAATTTACGGGACGGGAAGTAGGAACAGGGATTGTCGCATTTTTGAGTGCGGGAGGCGTGAGCGTGCTGGCGTTGAATCTGACAGAGCTTCCGATCAATGTGTGTGTGTATTTTGGGATTCCGGTGATGTTTCTGGTTGCATTTTGCGGGATGTGGAAGATCCAGGGCATGACGCTGGGAGTTTGGATCCGGGAAATCCTCTATGTGCAGAAAACGAAGCACTTGTCTGTGGATGCAGGAGAATACAAGGAAGGATCGCGGGTGTTTACCATGCGGAGGAAAGGAGGAAACTAGATGGCAATCTTTAATGGAAACCGAGTGTTTTCGCAGAAAAAAGAATTGAGTGACCCGATCGTTCTGGTGCCAAAAAGTGTTAAGGAATCTCTGAATGTGGATACCATATACCAAAGCGGGATGTTTAAGCTGGAAGCAAAGAAATCTCAGGCATTGTATGATCGGTGTTATGTATTTGAAGATATTAATTATGTCAATCAAAATCGGGCAGAGCAAAAGAAGATTCTCCAGAATTATATGCTGTTTTTGAATTCTATGGATGTTCATTTTAAAATCTGTATGATCAACCAGTTTCAGGATGTGGATGAATTCTTTGCGATGCTGCGATCCGAGCGGAATAAAGACCAGTATCCGGAGATCGTGGAGGGGATACATCGTTGGCAGGAAGACCATCTTCAGGATGCAAATCCAAGTATTGCAAAACTGTGCTGTCTGGTGGTGAGCTGCAGGGCGGATTCCGAGGAATCCGCAAGAATCTATTTCAATGCGCTGGAAGCAAACTTGTTCAGCATGTTCTCTTCTTGGGGAAGCCGGATGGAACGGATGACAGCAGTGGAACGGATCCGGCTGCTGCAGGCGGTGATACAGCCGGGAAAAGTACAGGAGCAGGAATACCTTACTTATCCGGAGTTAAAAAAGCGGGATTGGAAAAATGATATTCTTCCGCGCAGCATGGAACAATGGAAAAATTTTATGTTGATGGGAGACACCTATACGTCTGTTTTGTACGGAAGCCGTTTTAAGAAAAGTATTGATACCGACACATTTCTTTACAGCCTGACCGAACTTCCCTATCCCGTGGTGGTTACCTTGGATTATGCACCGGTGGAAACGGATGTGATCAATGATAAATTAGCAGCAGCACAGATGAACGTAGATAAAAATATCAGTGATGAGATCGACGAGAAACAAAACCGGGGACGGTTTGTTGTACGTCCGTCCTATGCCAAGGAAAAGAAGCAGAAAGAAATTGTGAATTATATGAAACGTGTGGATCAGAACGATGAAAAAGGATATTTCCTAAATCTTTTGATCCAGGTGACAGCAGATTCCGAAGAACTTTTGGCAAAGCGGATCCAGGAAATACAGGCAATCGGGAAGAAAGAGGGATGTGTCTTTGAAACTTGTGACTGGAAACAACTGAAAGCGTGGAATACGGTACTTCCGATCGGGGGAAGACAGGTAGATTATATGCGCTTTTTCCTGACCTCATCGCTGGTGGCATTTCAGCCGTACCACGCCCAGGATGTGATCGAACCGGGCGGACAGATGCTGGGGATAAACCGGATCACACAGCATTATATTTTAGGGAACCGGAAAAACCTGCCGAATCCCCATGCCATTGTGATCGGGCCTTCCGGAGCAGGAAAATCCATGTTTATCAAATTGACGGAAATCGCACAATCATTGGTGATGACGGATGATGATATTCTGATTATTGATCCCCAAAATGAGTTTGAGGGCGTTTGCCATATGTATGGCGGCGTCTATTATGACCTGACGCCTCAAAGCGGGATTTATCTGAATGGGTTTCAGATCTCGGAGGAAGTGTTTAAAAGCAGCAAGCAGGTGCAGCAATTGTTTATTGCGAAACAGGCGGAATATGCAAAAACCATCTGTGCGGCATCGATGAAACAGATTCAGGTGACACAGGAGCATAACTCTGTGATCAGCCGTTGTGCAGAGCGGATGTTTGAACAGGCTTTTGCACAAAAACGATTGAAGAGACAGCCGACACTTGCGTGGCTGCGGGAGGAAATACGAAAAGAATTAGATGCCGTAGATAATAAACATGATGAAGATATTATCCGCCAGATCTATAACTGTCTGGCAGAATATACAGAGGGAAGCTGTGACATGTTGGCGCGTCCATCCAATATTGAAATCAATAACAGACTGGTCGGATTTGGAATGTCCAATGTTTCGGAAAATAATTGGGAAGCGGTGATGGTGACGATCCTGCATTATCTTTCCATCCGGATGGATTATAACCAGACTTTGCAGAAAGCGACCCGTCTGATTGTAGATGAAACACAAGTGGTTTCAGAAAAACCGGGATCGATAAAACAGTTAAATGATGCAGTCATCACATTCCGAAAATTTGGAGGGATCGTTACGATGGCGATGCAGAATATTTCCAAAGTGCTTGCGAACCAGAAGTTGATGGAAATTTATCAGAACTGTTCTTATAAATGCTTTTTTACACAGGATGGTGTGGATGCACAAAGTCTGGCATCCGTGCAGCCATTAAGCGCAAAAGACTATCATATGCTGACCAGCGGAAAGGAAGGAGAGGGCATTATTGTTTGGGATAAAAAGGTGATCCCGTTTAGCGCGCGGATCGAAAAAGATAACCCGCTTTATGAACCGTATAACACCAACTTCCATGAAAAAGCGAAACGAAAAGAAGAACAGATCCGTATGGAAGCGGAACGAAAGAAACAAATGGAAACGGGAGTCCCACAAAAGAAAAGGAAGCAGGAAGTGGAAGCAGTTTCCGGTTATGGCAAGATCTTGCAGTTGGCAGAGTTGACAGAAATCTGCGGAAAGGATGTGGAAAACTTGCTTCATTTATCTGCGCAGCAAGCAGAGCAGATTTTGAAAAAAATGAAAGAGGAACAGCTTCTGATCGAAAGTCCGGATAAAAATGGATTTTATCGGAAAGCAGGGGGATACGCATGAAGATTTCGAGGTCGAAAGAAAAGGAGTTCCAAACGGTGGATACCCTCATTCGGACATCCAGCCAAGGCGTAGGATTTGTGGAACGGAATGCGAATCAGCTGAACATGGGAAATGAGCCAGAGGAAGAGGAACGGGCGGAAGTTGACCCGTCCTTTTTTCTTTCTGAAATAGAAGCGCAGGCGTGGGATCATTTGACACCGGAGGAGAAAAAAGAGTACCAGGAGGAGGGACAGTTGGATCCGGCAGAGGATTGTGATCTTGAGAAAAGTAATCCCTGGGAGGATACCGAAACCACCCGGGGAAACTGGATCGCAGAATCTGCAGAACAGGAAATCTGGATGCATCCGGCAACATTAAAAACATTGAGACAAAAAGAAGCGGATCCGGAATTGCAGGAGACCTATTTTGAAGATCCCGAGGCGAAATATGAATGGGAGAAGCGGGCAGAGTGGGAGCAAAAGAAAGGGCAAAAGGAACCGATCCAACAGGGAGAAGAGGCTGGGGATTTTCTTTCTTATGGGACGGAAAGCGGAGGTGAAACTGCCGTGTCTCAAACTGCTGGAACGACATCCAGCCAGGCGGCAGGTGCGGGAGCCGGAGCAGCAAGTTCCGGTGCATCTGTCGCACTGCAAGCTGCGAAAAAGACCGCGGACTCTTTCAAAGAATCGTTGGAATCGAATGCCGCAGTAACAGCACAATCCCTGCAGAAAGCCCAACAACATTTGCAAGAGATCCGGAGCGCCAATCAGGCGGTCGGGACACCGGCTGCCATGCTGAAAGTGGCGGGGACTTATATTGCGGCAGTGTTTCTGGTCGTTGCGAATGTGATCGTACAGGCAGCCACTGCGATATTCGGTTCTTTGCTGTCCATTCTTGTGGTAGTCGTGGTTATTACCACTGTGATCGGTGCGTTGGTCGGTATCCTGGCCATTGCTCTTCAGGAGGTAGGAAGCGGTAGTCCGGATCAGATCGTCCGGGTTGCTTTGCAGGAAGAGGGAACCGAAGATGGTTCAAAGTACTGGAAGTTTACAACAGGATCAGAGTTTGTGGATGGATCTGCGACACCGTGGTGTGCCTCCTTTGTAACCTGGTGTGCAAATGAATGCGGCTATATTGAAGATGGCACGTTTCCGAAAACGGCATCCGTGGCAACTTACCGGGATTTTTTCCGGGAAAAAGAGCGGTTGCATGAAGCAGAAGATTATGTCCCGAAGACGGGAGACCTGATCTTGTTTGGTGATGACGAACACATAGGGATTGTGCAGTATACCGAGGGGGATCGGGTGGTGACGATCGAGGGAAATACCAGCGATGCAGTACATAGCAGAAGCTACACGATCGGTAGCTCTTACATTACCGGATATTGTTCCCCGGAGTATCCGGAAAATGCAGATTTTAGCGGAGACAGTTATGAGGAGATCACTTATAATTTCCTCCGGAGCAAAGGCTGTACGAAAGAAACTGCGGTTGCGATCATGGGAAACTTAAAACGGGAATCCGGAATTGATCCGAACCGTTATCAGGATGGCGGCGGGCCGGGACGTGGGATCTGTCAGTGGGAAGTTGGCGGACGTTTTGAAATCCTAAAGGAACGGGCGGCACAGGAGGGAAAAGAGTGGACAGACATCGAGGTGCAGCTGAAATTTATGTGGGAAGAATTAACCGGAGGAGATGTCACCTGCCAATATATTTTGAACCGGGATTATGGAGGTCTTGAGAATTTTTTGAATGCAACCGATATTGATTGGGCGGTGGAAGCATTTGAATATAGTTTTGAACGAGCCGGTATCCCAGGGATGGAATTGCGGAAGCAGTATGCCCACGAATTTTATGAACAGTTTGCATAAAAAAGAAAAAGAAGGAGGCGCCTACTTTGAAGAAAAAATCACGAAAAGGCAGTTATGTGATGCTGGCGGTCGGGCTTTTGTTTTTGGGTTTGTTATTAGGAGGAATCTTCTATATGAAAAATCAAGGGAGTGGGAAGCCGGACGATTCAAACACCGTGGAAGACCAGGAAAAGGGAGCGGAAAAAAGCAGCAAAGAGAAAGAAACCGAGAAAGAAATCGCAGAGGAACAAAGAAAAAAACCACAGCGTCCGGCACCGGAATTTCAATCCTTTGAGCTGCTTGGTTCTGTGTTTCCGGCAGAACAAGTAGAAGAACTGAAAGGACGGCTGACGGAAAAGATTGTAGGGAGTACGATGTATGAATCGGTGACAAAAGTTATTTGTAAAGATACGGTGATCGATCTGGGAGATACGATTGAATTTTACTGCGAATTGAACGACGAGGAGCGGACAGTTTTTCATATTGTTTTTGATAAGGATGAGGAACAGTTTTCAATCACAAAAGAAAAAATTCCAGCGGAAGTTTTGGATCAGGAGCGAAAGGAAAGTGAAAATGTTTCACAGCAGGAACCCTATGAAGCAACGAAAGAAAATGAAGAAAAATTACCGGTTCCCTGGGAGTATACCGAACCGGATCAGACACCGGTTTCCATCGACGGGATGGAAGTCCTGACGGGAAAAATCCCGGAAGAAAAATTGACAGAACTTCCCCAAACTCTGCTGCAATTTTTTCAGGAGGAAGAGGAGTACCGGAGGGAGATTCAGTTGGAAAAAGAAACGATCACAGAGAATGAAAAGGAACTTTGTGTTTGGGGGATTTTCCAGACACCGCGATTGGACAAAAAAGAACTGAAAATCTGCTTTGACCGGGAGGCACAGTCCTTTCAGATCGCGCTGGAAGAGCGGTAGTGGCAGCGATCAAGCTGCCTGATGTAGTGCTGCTATGTAATGTGGTGATGAAATGTATGTGAAAAGGGGTATTAGGGGGCTTCCCCTAACAAGATCTGCGCTATGCTATACATAGTGCGTATCTTGCCAAATCTCTACGAGATTTGCAATACAGAAACAATACATTTTGCTGCGGCAAATGAAATACAGTTACAATACGCCGAGAAATACGGTTGCAATACGTCAAGAAATACAGTTGCAATACACCTGGAAATACAATGGCAATACAGTGAAATACAACAGCAATACAGTTAGAAATACGATTGCAATACGGTGCAATACAGCAGCAATACACTTGGGAATATGACTGCAATACAGTGCAATACAGCAGCAATACAGATAGGAATACGACTGCAATACAGGGAAATACAATTGCAATACATGAAGCACTGAAGCAAAGGGATCCCCTGAAACCGGAAAGGAGACAGAAAATATGGCAAAAATATCAAGGACATATCGGTTGTCCAAGGAAGCGTTGGAGCAGATCGATCAGCGTGATAAAAGCCGGTATCCAACAGCAAATGATTTTGTGGAATCCTGCATTCTTATCGGATGCCGCGAAGAAAATCAGGTGGAAGAAGTGGGACTGATCTTACAGGAAATCCGGATGGTGCAAAAGGAAATCCGGGAGATGAAACAGCTTGTACAAAAGGGGGACTATCACTTTCCGAATATAGATTAGGATCCGAGAAATGGGCGAAAAAGAATGCGCTCTTTTTTTATGAAATTAAGAAAGGAAGTATGGAAAATGACATTAAAAGAACAGTTGGAAAAGGTAGAACAGGAAATGAAAAAGAATGAGGAAAAACGAAAAGATTTATTGGAGAAGCGGAAAAAACTTCTGGGGGAAATTGAATTAGAAACAGCGCGGAATGAAGCAGAGAAAAACAGGAAAGTGATGGACGTTATTACAGAAAGTTTTGGTGAAGTCACGGAAGAAAATCTGGAACTTTTCCGGCGAATCATGCGGGAGCAGACGGAAGCAATGGCAAGACAAAAAGAGCAAATATCCCGGGAAGAAATGACAGAGAGATTGTAAGGTCGGTGGTGATAAGGTGATTCAAAAAACAGAAATTGTCATGATCCGATTATCAAAAAAAGAATACGATTTTTTGAGCTGCCGAGCGGATCAGGATCAGGAAACCCATTATAAAAATGGAAAAAGAAACCTTTCCGGATATATCCGGAAAACGGTATTGGAAAGATCCGGGTATCGAAAGAGCAACCGGCAGGAATTAAAAAATTTGAACTTTCAGATCCGGAAGATCGGCGTCAATATCAACCAGGCTACGAAAAAGATCAACAGCGGATATTATGACAGAAAAATTTGTGAGGATCTGCAGAACTCGTTGGAAGAACTTAATCGCCATTTTCAAGAATTGCAAGAAAGAATGGAGGAACAAGATGGCAGTAACAAAGCTGCTTCATATTAAAGCGGCAGGAAGTGGCTCTCCTGGAAGACCATTGCTGAATGCGATCTGTTATGTGATGAATCCGGAAAAAACGGAGGGAGGAATTTACGTTGGAGGAAATTCCGGGGTGGAACCCACAGAGGTCTATGAAACGATGATGGATACAAAAAAAGAGTGGGAGAAGCCGGAGGGACGACAGGGGTATCATTTTGTGTTGAGTTGGAAGCCGGGAGAAACAGATCCGCAAACAGCGTATCAGATGATCGAAGCGTTTTGTGAACAATATCTGGGAGAAAACTATGACTATGTTTTTGCAGTACATACAGATCAGGAGCATGTACACGGGCATATTATTTTTAATTCGGTCAACCGGATCACGGGTTATAAATATCGCTATCAAAAGGGGGATTGGGAGAAAGAAATCCAACCGATCACAGACCGGATCTGTGAGGAACATGGTCTTGCGAAACTGATGTATGATAAACAGCAGAAAATCGGAAAATCTTATGCGGAGTATCAGGCAGAAAAAGAGGGACGATATACGCTGAAAAAGATCATACAGTCTGATGTTGATTATATGATTTCCTGCTCGGATTCCTGGCAGGATTTTTTGAATCAGATGGAAATGCTGGGGTATGAGTTTAGGATGGGATATTCCAATAAGCTGGAACGGGAATATATGACATTCACCGTTCCGGGAGGTGGACGGCGAAGAGATTATCAATTGGATCCGGGATACCGGATCCAGGATATTCGCCAGCGGATTCATCAAAAAGACCAGACGGTACACTACGGTGTAGAACGCTGTCCGAAAATAAAACAGTATCGTATGAAACAGCCTGTCGAGAAGCGGACTTATTTATCCGGGTATCAATTGAACCGGGTGAAGATTTTTTATCGGGCACGCCCTTATTACTATCAAAAAAATCCGTTTGCGGTTGATCGGAATCAGATTCGGAAAGATGTACTTCATGTGAAAAAACTCCGGGAGGAATGCCATTATTTGATCCGGCAAAATATACGGTCCGAAGTACAGCTGAAAGAACAGGAAGAAAAAATACTTCAGGAAGAAAAATACTTGAAGGCAAGGCAGAGAAATGTGGAAGCATTGCAGAGTGAAACTTTGTATTTAGAGTATCAGAGTTTGCAGAAGCAATTAAGAGAAATTCCGGAAGCGGATGATCAGTTTGAGTATGTATTGGATCAGTTGGAAGAAATCCGGAAAGAACTGCCCTATGGCACGGATGATGTGGAAAGAGAAGCAATGCAGATCAAACAACAGTTGGCTGCGGTTAGAAATGAAAAGCGAATTATCCGTCAGATCAAAAGAGCCGATCGAAAAGGTTTGGAGATGCAGCGAGGGATGGAACGGAAAATGCACGGAGATCGTTATCCGGAAAAAATTTTGTATCAGGAGAAGGTGAGAAAATGAGTGAAGAAAAATCACAGGAGGAAAAAGTCAGACAGAATCAGGTGGAAATGGCGCGTTCCATGAAAGTAAAAACGGGAATTCTGGAAATTCTGGAACAAACGGAAGATTGGATCGTGCGGGAATGGATCTATATTTGTGCAATGGAAGGGATGAATGAAACGCAATTAAAGACGCTGCAGACAGCATCTGTCCGCAAAATCCAAAAGAGTAGAAAGGATTTTTTACAGGAAAAATTTTCTTCTGCAGATGGTGTCTTGCAAAAAGAAGTTGAGCAATTGCAGTTGGAAGTACAGCAGGTTGCAAAAGACAGCCGAGATGTACGAAGCGCGATCGAAGAGGGGCTGAAAGATGCGTTGGAAAAACAGGCGGCGGCACAGGAGGAAGCATTGCGCGCGACGAAAAGTCTGCTGGCAGTCAAAGAGCAGGAAGTTCAGGATTTAAAAAAGAAGAATGACTCTTTAACCTGCAAAATCCGGCAGATAGAGCAGGAAAGCGTGATCCCGGGAAAAAGACGTGATCAGAAAAAGGAACCACAGATGATAGAAAGTGAGGAGCGGACAGAGGACTACGGGAAAAAGGAGAGACATGAGTTATCGCTGACAGGATTTCTATTTAAGAGGAAAAAGGAAAGTGAAATCCGGAAATTTATAGAGACATATCTGCAGGGAACCGCTTTTAAAGAGGAACAAAAAGAATATCTTTTGCAGTGTCTGGAAGAGGGGATGCCTATAAAGGCAGTGGAAAAATTCGCAATCCCGGGGATAGATGTTTCTATGATGCAGCGCCTGAAACAACTGCAGCAAAAGGAGGAAAAGCAGAGTGAGAGAACAGGAAAGGGAAAGACATCGGATTGATGTGCGGATCCATTTGACAAATGAAGAAGAAATTTTGGCATATGGGACGGTGACCGTAGACCAATGTATCCGATTTGGAATTCAGATGCGGTCTTATATGGACAAAGACGGGGTGGAAAAAAGTTTTTTGAGTTTTCCACGACGCGAAGGAAAATATGGTTGGGAGAAT
>UMGN01022753.1_pt1 | contig 16889 bp, 9 predicted proteins | sample 1965281 | NCBI WGS metagenome assembly UMGN01 (sample SAMEA4836073, study PRJEB28245) | human gut metagenome | biome: gut microbiome; material: fecal sample | place: Denmark | collected 2008 | reverse complement strand
CAATTTCAAAGAACGACTATGATTTTTTAGTGGACACTAATGAAATCATTTCTAAACTTTTTAAGGCAGAAGAAAGCCTCAAAAGGAGGATAAAATCAAAAAGAAGTTATTTTCATCACTCGTTCTTCAAAGTCCTCTTTACAAAGAGACTTGTTTTTTAGCTTGGAACGATAAGTATAGATGGTAGTTATGGAATAACGCAAAAATTCTGCAATACGCGCACTGTCTGTAATACCTAAACGAATCAGTGCAAATATGCGCAGTTCGGTAACAAGCAATTCTTCATTTTTAGGATGCAATTGTTCTTCAACTGGCAACAAACGATTAAATTCTTCTACAAAGTTAGGGAATATCTTAAGAAAAGATACATCGAAATTGTGATAGAACTCTTTCAACTCTTGATTTATGAAACGGTCGGACTTCAATGTACGATATAACTCCTCAAGTTTACCGGCAGCAGCCTGCTTGTTCAATATGCGGCGATATTCTTCCATCTTACTTATATAAGAGGAACTTAAACTGAGGAAACGTCCCAAATACTCTTCCTTAATATGATTGGCTTCCGTAAGAGTCTGATTAGTATGCAATAATCGTTCATTAGCCTCATGTTGAGACTTGTTCAGCTTCTTCAATTCACTATTCAATATACTCAATTGGGAATTGGCAGCAACAACTTTTTTACGGGCATAAGACAATTTTTTCATTTGCCATAGCACACACAGTACTGTCAATAGAAGGAAAACAGAAAGGATACATATGCCTGTAATAAACATTCTCTGCCGCTGTTGCTGTATTTCCTTTTCTTGCTGATAAGCACGATCTATGAGCGGAAGCATCTTGGAATTCTGCGAACTACGCAACCGAGTAGTATAATAATTAGCATCTTCCATACTAATCTTGATATAGTGATTAGCACGTTCCAAATCGCCCATTCCATAAAGTAATTCCGCTAATGCGCACAAAGAATAATTTTCTTTCACCACTGCCCTAATGTCAGCAATGGCACTGCTAATACGTGCTTCCATTTCTTTCTGCTTGTTCCCCACGACATGATAAGCAAAAGCCAGAATTGAAGTAGCTACTGCATACTCACGCGTATTGGATTTCAACCGAGGTAAAAAATTCTTCAATAAACATATAGCCTCCTGACTTTTTCCCTGGTCAATGAGCTGAGGTGCATGCACGACTACATATCTATAAGTATCTTCCGGTACTAGGCTGATTATAGAATCCCTATACAAATTTGCTATCCGAAGATAATTGTTCACGTAGTTCCGATCAGTGGCGTACTCTGCCTGATAGAGATATAGGTTTTCAAAACATACATAATAGTCCACTATATTTTCACCCTCCAACGTGTTACGAGGAAGCGATTTCAGCAATTCCATTGCTTCAACAAAAAGGCCCGAAGTATTTAGAATATGTACTTTATTTAATATAGAACTATTTATCCATTGCCTATTATTTAGCCGTGTGGCAATAAGAATATTTTCATTTATATAATGTAATGCAGAATCACTAATATAAGAATTATATTCGGCAAAAAGACGATTTTGTATCAGATAACGCTCCATGTCAGTAAGCCTCCCTTGCTTCAACTCATCCTTTATCAAAGAAATATACCGTTCTTTTTCTTCCTCGTATTGTCTACGCATCACGATAGTCTTATCCAGAACAGACAAAAGGCTATCTATTGCAGATGCATACATACCAAGCGAACATGGCAACAGCATTATTATTAAAATCAAGATACGCATCATAGGTTAACATTGTGACATAACTTCGCAAAGTTACAATTTTCTTCTGTTATGAAAATACGATTTTAGTATTTTCTTTGGCATTATAAGTCGTACATCATAGGGATTATACATCTACCGAAATTCATATTTCCTCTACTTCGGATAGCTTTTAAAGCTTTTATGGCAGTTTTCAAACCTCCTTCTGCCTAATAATGGCTAACATTGCAACCGAAACCAAAGGTTGACATCAACATGAGAAAGACATTATTATTTTTATACCTTTTATCTCTCGGCAGTATTGCCGCATACGGTCAGACACGTCTGACCCAAGACCCCAAACTGGAACGACAACTCCACGAAAGCGGACTGATACATCAACCCCTCCCCCTGGATATTGAAAACTCTTTCGAAACCAACGGATGGAAAAAGGAGGTCTTGCAAAGCGCTCCTCTCACCCGCTCGGCAGGTACAGAGGGATGGAGTCATTCCGGCGCAGGAAGCATGTCCTTCAGTACGGAAAAGACCGTTTCCGGCAAAGGCAGCATCAAACTGCAATTCCCCACATTCACCGGGAAAAGGGCGACCGGCTCTCCTTCCGACCCAGACTATGCCACCTACGGAAACAGCAGTGTTACCTATCATCTAGACGGCGCCAATCTGGAGAAGTACAACCGCATCGTATTCTCCATCTATCCCGATTGCGACGGCGCGCGCATCGTCAACATGAACCTCACGTTTCGCAATGCAGATACTCCTGCCAAGAAAGGATATAATCAGCCTTCGGGTTCACACCTCATTAACCTTATTAATAAGGAGTGGAACCAATGCTTCCTCGAAATAGACGAGTATCAGCGCGACAAGGTGATATCCATCACCTTCAGCACAGCCCTCAAAGGCAAAGACCGGACTACAGGAGATTCAGCTATCTACTACCTGGACAATCTACAACTGCAAACGGTGAAAGCCCCTGAGAAAGTCAGCGGATGGATACCTGCCGATGGAAAAATCTCCTACTCGACAACCGGCTATGCCGTCAACCACCCCAAAACCGCCCTCATCAACACAAACCTCACCATAGACGCCGGAAAGCGCTTCCAACTGCTTACCCCAACCGGAGAAATAGCTTACGAAGGAGACATCCGAAAAGAGAAAACCACTCTCGGAGAATTTGGCCTTATTGATTTCACCTCCTTCAATAATCCCGGAGAGTATCAGCTGAAGGTCGGAACATCGCTAACTCCCACCTTCCGGATTAGAGAAAGACTTTGGGAAGATTCACAATGGAAAGTGCTGAACTTCATCTTCTGCCAGCGCTGTGGACATCCGGTTCCCGGCAAGCATTCCACCTGCCACGTAGACCTCATGTCCCGACATGACGGACGCAGCATCTCCTACTCCGGCGGATGGCACGATGCAGGAGACTTGTCCCAGCAAACCTTGCAGACGGGAGACGTGACCTTTGCTCTGCTCGAAGCCTATAATAAACAAAGAAATATCAACCCAGCCCTCGCCGCCCGCCTGCGTGAAGAGGCGGAATGGGGAGTAGAGTTCATCCTAAAGAACCGCTACGGCGATGGTTACCGCGCCAGCAGCATGGGATTGCTTATCTGGCAAGACGGTGTGTTCAATACATTGGACGACATATCTTCCGTACGTGTACAGAACATGGCATTTGACAACTTTCTCTATGCCGGATACGAAGCTTACGCCTCCATGACGCTGGACAACGACCCGATGCTGCAGGAATACCTATTGCGCGTGGCCGAAGAAGATTTCGCTTTTGCTATGGAGAAGTTCAAAAAAGATGGCTTCGACCAGTTCGTCCAGCCTTACGAACACAGTTACAACACTTCGAAAAGTCAGTATATGGCTACCATCTCCTGGTCGGCAAGCCAATTATACAAGCTGACCGGAAAACCTTCTTATGCGGACATCGCCGCCGAATACATCCGCTACACCCTCGACTGCCAGCGCACGGAACCGCTGAAAGACAAAGACGGGACACGCGGATTCTTCTACCGGGACAAATCCCGCAAATCCATCGTACATTACATACACCAGTCGCGCGAGCAGGTCTATATGCAGGCCATGGTGATGCTTTGCGAAACCCAGAAGGAGCACCCCGATTATCCTAAATGGGTGAATTCCATACAACTATATGGAGAGTATCTGAAAGGAATGATGAAGTATACCCATCCCTACGGTATGATTCCAAGCGGTGTTTACCATGCAGAGGAATATAAGGATACCACCAACTTCTACGCCCTCCATCTGTTTCCCCCTGCCAATGCCAAGGAACTGTACACGGAACAGATTAAACGAGGAGTACAACTGGACAAAGAGCACTACATGAAACGTTTCCCCGTGTGGTTCAACATTTTCAACGGCAATACCGCCATCCATCTTTCCAACGGAAAGTCCGCCGCCATCTGCGGAAACTTCCTGAAGGACAAGGAACTGCTCAACATCGGTCTGGAACAGTTGTACTGGACCGTAGGCAAGAATCCTTTCGGACAATCCTTGATTTATGGAGAAGGACACAACTATCCGCAACTGAATACCTTCTCTTCGGGAGAAATGACAGGAGAGATGCCCGTTGGTATCCGTACCCTGGGTAACGACGATGTCCCCTATTGGCCGCAAACCAACAATGCCTGTTATAAAGAGGTATGGATTACCTCGGCAGGCAAATGGCTGTCTCTGATTGCGGAATATTAGATAATGGAGAATTAATAACTTATAAATTATAAATTACAAATTATGAAACATCTGTTTATTTTATTGTTTACGGCTTGCACCCTGCTGACGTACGCACAAGTCCCCGAAGGTTATCCGGCAAACTATGCCAAAGCTCCTCGCTTCAAGGCCTTGATTTATTACACGCAACATGCGGAAGAAGCACACGTACAATTTGCAGAACAAGCAACCACTTTCTTCAAGAAGCTCAATTACGGTGACGGCTTTGTTCTGGATATTACTACCGATTTTTCAAAATACCCATACGAGAAACTGAAAGAATACAATGTCATTATCATGCTTAACACATCCCCCAACACCAAGGCCGAACGCGATGCTTTTGAGCAATACATGGAAAACGGAGGCGGTTGGGTAGGTTTCCACGCAGCTGCCTACAACGACAAAAACACGCATTGGCCCTGGTTCGTTAAGTTTCTTGGTGGTGGGGTGTTCTATTGCAACAACTGGCCTCCCCAGCCGGTATTGGTCGAAGTCGACAACGAAGAACATCCCGTTACCAAGAATCTGCCTGCATCATTCGTGGCTCCCGCCAGCGAATGGTACCAATGGACTCCCAGCCCCCACCAGAACAAGGACGTAGAGGTACTCTTGTCCCTATCTCCCAAGAACTATCCACTGGGTATCAAGGATGTAGTGAATTTTGGCGACTTCCCCATCGTATGGTCCAACAAGAATTACAGAATGATTTACCTGAATATGGGGCATGGTGACGAAGAGTTTATCGACGGTACACAGAACCTGCTATTGGTTAATGCTTTCCGCTGGGTAGTGAGCAAAGACAAAAGCGGCAACCCGTTCCTCAAATAAAACGGTTTCCATAACAGCAATCAAGAGAATAAATAGGGGATAATTCCCCTATTTCCTATGTTAACACTACGTTTTTATGCCGAAACAGATACTTTTCCTTCGAAAAGTATCTGTTTCGGTCGTTTTATATAGATACCCTTGCCGGTTCCCAACGGGCCGGAATGACAGTTTCATATCGTTGAAACCAAAAGTTTCACTTGCTGAAATTTTTAGTTTTACGAAAGGAAACTAAAGGTTTCCCTTAATGAAACCAATTATTTTCCCAATCAAAACTTCTCGTATTTAGTCTCAAAACTAAAAGTTTCATGTTGAGAACTAAGACAATAGCCACTTTTACGATTCACCCAATAAATAGGAGGCATCATCTTTTAGAAAGATTGGAAAGCGTGATAGATGGTTGTAACGTTTTTTATCTGTCACGGGTATCTATCACGCTTTAATTGATTTATAATCAAAACAATACACCCATTTGCGTGATAGCATGACAGATGTTTTGCCAAAACAAACTTTGTGAAGGAACAAAAAATCCCCGGTATTATTCACAAGGAAATACCGGGGACTCTTCAGAAAAAAACAATCAAAACTTATAACCAGCCAGGGTTCTGTGTCAAGCCACCTTTAGCTCTATCCATTTCCGACTGGTCAATTGGAAAGTATCTGAACTTCTCCGTCCAACCTTTGTTACCTAAAATCTCTGTTCCTTTATCGAAACGCAGAATATCAAACCAACGCTGCATTTCATCCATAAACTCATACCCACGCTCTTCAAAAAGAATATCCAACAGCTCCTGCTTGCTCTTTCCGGCCAAGTTGATACGATGCTCTTTGTCTTTGAAAGCGCGGTCTCTGACCTGGTCGAACCAGCCTTGCGCATCGGCACTGGCAGTTCCGTTGATGCGTACATCAAGCTCCACAGCCAGCAGCAAAACATCGGCATAACGGTAAATACGCCAAGAGTTATAATAGTTATCCGTAGGATTCACCGTAGACGTCGTCTCCTTTCTCGGATGAATCTTATAGTGCCCCAGACCCTCGTAATTTTCCTGCTGGTCACTGACTTGGAAAGCACTTCCTGCCGGTAGTTCACCTTTGGCCACCATTTCTGCCACTTTTTTAGCCTCGTCCGCATAGACAATGACTGTTCCCTCACGGCGCGTATCACCTTCCTTAAACATGTTGTAAACAGTACTCGGCATGGTATTCTGCCCATAACCTTCGCCCAAGCCGCCCTGCTCGGCACTTCTCGGGTCAACAATGTTACGACCACCCAAAGAACGTGCAAGACCAAACCCTTCACCGGAGTTATTGCCGGCATAACATACCTCAAAGATAGATTCCGCACACCATTCTCCGTCTTTCACCCATAAGTTTTGATAATCAGGGTTCAACCGGTATCTTCCACTGGTGATTATTTCTTTCATGTCATTCAATGCCACCTGATATTTAGTCTCATCACGATGGAACAAAATAATTTTGGCACGAAGCAGCTTGGCAGCATCCCGGCAAACGCGTCCCTGCTGTGTAGCACTGCGCTGGGGCAGATACTTAGTCACTTCGTCATCCAAGTCACCCATCATAAACTCATAAATTTCTTCACGGGTTCCTTTGGCAACGCTATACATTTCACTGGCTGCCAGATAATGTTTGATAAGCGGGAATTGCTCATACCCCATAAACAGATGGTAATAGAAAATGGCACGGTAAAAGCGCGCTTCGGCAGAAATGGAATTGACAAAGTCTGCACTGAGGTTGCATCCGGCCAATTTGTCAATCAACAGATTGGCAGCAATGACTCCATTGAACAAGCCAAAATCCCACTCATTCCACCAAGAACCATATCCCCATGCACCGAAACAAGAAGTCGCGTCATAGGTAAAAGTATCCCATTTCGTCTTGTAAGACCCCTCACCGATACCACCACCGGTTTCGGACTCATCACCCAGCAAAGAAGAGTAAGACCAAACCTCCGGCATACGGGTCTGCATTTCATTCATCACGGCATACAAGCCCTTCATCATATCGTCTTCCGTCTTATAGAATTCGGTTTCTGACACCTGAGTTCTCGGATTCACTTCCAGAAAATCTGAACAAGCTGTGGTCGACAAAGCCATCGCACCCAAAGCCAATACCTTTAATATCTTATTCATTGTATCTAATTTTTAGGTTAATCAAAATGTAATATTCGCACCGATAGTATAAGTACGTGCTTGCGGATATGTTCCCCCGTCAAATCCATCACGTGTTCCCACTTCAGGATCATAACCGCTGTAGTTGGTAATTGTAAACAGATTTTCGCCCTGCACAAAGAAACGCAGCCCCTTGACGCCGACACGCTGCAACATCTGTCCGGGCAGACTATAGCCAATCTGCAACACTTTCAAACGCATATACGAACCATCTTCCACAAAAAAGTTTGAAACCTGATAGTTATTGTTGTCACCATCTATCACACGTGGCACCCAATTGGAAGTGCCTTCACCATGCCAACGGTTCAGCCAAGATTTGTCGTAGTTACCAAAAGTCACATTGGAACGTCTGTACAGTTTATAAATGTCGTTTCCGATACTTCCCTGGAAGAATGCACTGAAATCAACTCCTTTCCAATCGGCAGAAAGAGTGAATCCATATGTCCAGTCAGGGTTCGGCTTGCCTATCATGGTACGGTCATCACCATTCAACCCATTTTCACCATCCAAATCTTTAAAACGAATATCTCCAGGCTTGGCATTCGGTTGTATCAACTGAGTCTTTCCGTTAGAATCTACGTAGGTATAGCTATCTATCTCCTGCTGATTCTGGAAAATACCATCATGCAAGTAACCGTAGAAGAAGCCGTACGGACGCCCGTTCTCTCTCCAACTGACCTGGCCGCCCATACCACCGCCGATATTATTGAGACCGACACGGTCGGGGCCCTGGTCTGTTACGGTATTCTTCACATAAGAAGCATTTCCATTGATACCCAGATTCACTTCACCCACCTTAAAGCGATAGGACGCTTCGAACTCGATACCTTCGTTCTTCACTGTACCCGAATTGACCGTCATACTGCCATAACTGGTATAAAGAGGAATCGGCATGGAAAGCAGCATGTCCTTCGTCTTCTTCACGAAATAGTCGGCAGAGAATGTCAATGCACTGTTGAAGAAACGCAAGTCAATACCCAAGTCGGTCTGTTCGGAGGTCTCCCATTTCAAATCGGCATTGGCATAGCCACTGGGCAGCATGCCCGTATATACCTTTCCATTTATGACTGCATTCTTACCCTGACTCATCATACTTGTATAGGCAAAGGAGCCAATACGTTCGTTACCATTCTGTCCCCAGCTTAGACGTATCTTGGCAAAATCCAACCAGGAAGGTCTGTTCTCCATGAACTTCTCACGAGTCAACACCCAACCCAAAGAAACCGAAGGGAATGTAGCATATTGGTGCTCGCGACTGAAGTTTGACGAACCGTCCCGTCTCACTACCGCTTCGAACAAATACTTTTCATCATAATTATAATTGATACGTCCGAATATGGATGCAATGCGGTGATCTTCCGCCCCACCCCATACTTTGGACTGTTCTTCGGGCGCTGTGGCCGTGTCTATATATCCCTTGTCTATATCCACCACCAGCAGATTATAATCTTCCGCTTCCAAATTGGAGTAATGGTAGGAAGACATACTTGTACCGAACAGTGCACCTATATTATGACGGCCGAAAGACTTTGTATACGACAGTACATTTTCCCACTGCCAATAGGAAGACTCCCTTTTCTTATCCTCTACCTTGGAAGTGGCATTCTTACTGGTAGCATTTAGCTCGTAGACCGGAGTTACATTCTTAATGGAATTGAACACCCATTCCGCACCATAGATAGTCTTGAACTTCAAGCCTGGCAACAAGTCGACATCAAGGTTAAAGTTCGCACCGAAATTCTGAGGCATAGTCCTCTGGTTATGACTGACCTGCATGGCTGCCAGCGGATTGGTTATTTCACGCATCTCGATGATATTGTATGCCAGGCCGTTGGGAGCAATGACATGATTTGGATAAGTTACGGCATATTGCTCCAGTATAGCAGGGTCAGTCTGATAAACCGGCTCGGTAGGAGGCAACATATTCATGGAAGTAATCAAGCCTGCTGCTTCACTATTGCCAATAGTATTACCAGTCTGGATTGACTTGGAATAGCTTGCAATTGCACCAAAACTAATCTTATTCAACCAATTTCGTGATTTCGTGTCCAGTAATACATTATTGTAATTCAAGCGTACATTGTAGCGTTCATAATCAGCATGTCCTTTAGCATAAATACCTTCTTGCTTTACATAACCGAAAGAAGCATAATAGGTAGAGTTGTCCGTACCGCCACTCAACGAAACCTTGTGGTTCATAATAGGAGCATTCTTGTTCTGCAGTTCCTTTTGCCAGTCGGTATTGACGCTGGAAACAGTCGGGAAATAAGGGTCCTTACCTGCATTGGCAGCCATTTCATTCATCAACATCTGATAATCCGCACTACCCAGCAAATCCACCTTCTTGGAAGGATTCTGAATACCATACGTAAATTCATAGTTCAAAGTAGCCTTTCCTTTAGTACCCTTCTTCGTAGTTATCAGCACAACACCGTTAGCACCACGGGCTCCGTAAATAGCGGCAGAAGCTGCGTCTTTCAGCACTTCAATAGACTCAATATCAGAAGGATTCAAATGACTGATACCACTTTCAGACGGCATGCCGTCTACTATATAAAGCGGATCGGAGTTGTTGACCGTACCGGTACCCCGAATACGAATCTTTGATTCCGCACCGGGCTGACCTGAATTAGAGATAATCTGTACACCGGAAACTTTACCTTTCAAGGCATTCTGAATATTTGTAGGATTACCTTTATCCAACTCTTCACTGGTAACACGGCTCACAGCAGACGAAAGTACACTCTTCTTTTGTACACCATAGCCTACTACAACTACCTCGTCCAGCAACTCAGAAGAATCAGTAAAACGGACTTTCAGATTTGTATCTGCAGCAGTCAGTTTATACTCAATAGGCTCATAACCGATAAAAGTGAAGACCAACACATCACCCACAGAAGCTTTCAGGCTGAAATTCCCATCAATGTCCGTCACAGTACCCACAGCCGGATTACTTTTCATACTGACATTAGCACCCGGAACCGTTTCTCCGGAAGGGTCATAAACGACACCCTGCACATTAATTTGTTGTGCGAAGAGCTGCAAAGTGCAATTGAGAATGCAAAGCAGCAAAAGGACTCTTTTTCTTTTCATGATAATAGTATTAGTTTATAAAATAGGAAGTTATTCATATTGTATTGATACAAATTCCAATACTTCGATAAGCGAAATTACGTACTAAACAAGAAATGGAAGTTGAATATTTCTCATAAGGAGTTCATTTACTAACACATCCATAAAAAACGTTTTATTTTAAACTTAAAGTGATAAAGTTTAAACCCATAAAAAAACGGATACGTTTCTGTACGTACCCGTTTTCTTCCAAATCCATTGATTATAAAGAAGATTACCTTTCTAAAGTCCAGTTAATGGCATTTCTGAACATGGTCGTAAACCCTTCCGTTTCGTACAATTTGCTGCTATGCCCTATCTGGAAATAAACATTGCGTGCCTTTTTGCTTTCATTGACCCAAACCACCGGATGATCGCCCATCTTGATGTCCGATGCAGGCGTGTAGCTCGATTCGTCTACATTGGCCAGTACATGTACATTGGGGCGCGGGCTCTTGTCATAAGTATACCACTCGTCATCGGGCACCACGAAAGAGGCCGGAACATCCTTCATTACCGGATGCTGTTTATCTTCCACAATCAGCGTACCGTTGGCCAGCGGAGCTATGTAGTTCTTGAAACGTACACCACCCATGAAATCAGAGAACCATTGCCACATGGGATAACCGTCAAACTCGCCCAGCAAAGTAGCATGATGGAAACCGATCCAGCCGCCACGGCCTTCTTCTATATACTTGACGAACGCATCTTCCGCTTCCTTCGGCCAAGTATAAGGCGGGAAATCCAATTGAATAACCAGGCTGAACTGCGACAAGTAAGCCTCCGTTATGTTCCTGGCATTGTTTATCTCGGTAATACTGAAATTCCCCTTTGCACCTTCGGCCGCTAACCACCTCAAACCGGCATCCGTAAATCCTCCGTGCTGTCCGCCACGTTCCGTCAACACCAGTACCTTCGCCTTGTGCGGCTTGCCCAATAGGTTTTCTGCTACCGTACGGCGCAAATCACCCTGCTCATTGTCTCCGCTATAATCCCAATACATGCCTCCCAGCAAATCTTTATCCAGAATATACTGACACTTGATGGCAAGTGAACGGGGATTCTCAAAACCAAATACCAACGTATCATTCTTATCGGCCAGATAAGGCACTTGAGCCACCTCATCCCACTTTTCAGTATATTGGGTATCCGTATTCCCTACCTTATTATAGTCTTGGAAGCTGGGATAACCGTCACCTCCACGACCATAGAAGGGCATACCCATCACCAGCTTGGAAGGCGGTACGCCCGCTTTCAAGTGTGCAGTAACGGCACCGTCCGAAGTAATGTCACCGCTATGTCCTGACAGATAAAGCGCCGAATGGTGCTTGGGAGCAGAAGCCATGTCATAAGCCATGATATTCACAAAATCGACGGAAGGCAAGATAGCCTTGAAGTCAATGTAACGGGCAGAAGCTACGGTGGCAAGTGTCAGTTCCTTTTCATTGCCGATGGCAGCTCTGATATCCTGCATCAGAAGTGTAAAATTCTCCGTATCGTCCGGTGACGAGGATATATTTGCCATAGAGCTGGTGGGATATTCCCAATCGATGTCAATGCCATCCAAAGCGAACTCCTTCACCACACGGTCACAGTCCGCGGCAAAAGCACGGCGATATTCATCATTGGCAGCCATCTCACTGAAACGTCCGCTTCCCCAGCCGCCGATGGAAAGCAGCACTTTCAGCTCCGGCTTCTGTTTCCTCAAATCAACAATCTGTCTCAAACGTTCCTCATTATCAATCTTGACACCGTTAAAGCTCTCGTTTACATGACCGAACGCATAGTTGATATGCGTCATGTACTGCGGGTCGGGCATCACCTCACTCCACGAAGTGACATAAGCAACCACAACCTTTGATTCGCGGGAAGCCGCAATGGCCTCTTCTCCCGACTTAACGCTACCGCATGAAACCAATACGCCCAAAGCAGCAGCCATCATCATTTTAATTTTTTTCATAAGTACTATCTTTAATTACAAATTATCGCAGGTCTGACGGACCCGTGAACCTATCAATGCATAATACAGCATAAACGTTTCTCCAAAAAGAACGATGAACCATGACCATCTCCAGCCTCCAAGAACATCGGCAAGCACTCCTTGCACCAAGGGCAATATGGCACCGCCCACCACTCCGATCATGAACACACCCGAAGCCACCGAAGTGTATTTTCCCAAATGGGCAACGGACAAAGTAAAGATAGCTCCCCACATGATGGAATGGAACAGACCTACTGCCGTGAGCAGCCACGGATTATTCAGAAGAATGGCCAGTAGGGCGAGTAGTCCTGCCGATACCGTAGTAACCGTCAACTGCACGCGGGGAGAAATCCTGCTCAGACTGCTCCCCACCAGGCGACCCACAAGCATACCACCCCAATAGAGCGTAGCCATCAGTGCCGGAGAAGCATAATCCATCTCGATGGCGTACAGATTGATATTGGCCCCGATACAGACTTCCACTCCTACATAAAAGAAGATAGCCACCACGCCCAATGTCAGATGACGGAAGGACCATACACTTTTTTCCAGCTTTTCTCCCTTCTCTACCCTGGTTCCTTGGATATCGGGCAAAGACAATTTCATCAACAACAATACAATCAAAGAAATAACAGCCATCAATGCCAGGAACGGAACCATCAACTGGTCAATCTGAATATCCTCCATAGACAAACCGCCAAACACGACACCAGTCACGAAATAAGGAGCAAGCGTAGTTCCCACAGAATTGGCGGAACCGCCTATAGCCAAACGCTGAATGGACTGGGTACCCTTGACATGGCAAGCCGTCAGATAAGGATTTATAACCACTTGCAGAATGGTGGCCGAAGCCCCTACCACGAAAGAACCCAGTAAGAAAATCAAGAACCCTCCAGGGATAACATTATTTCCTGCATGCCAATTCGCTTCAGGAAAGTGTACTGTGAAATAGGAAGAGGCAAAGAACAAACCAAGCCCCACAATCATCACCAGCAATCCACGCATCAATGTTCCTTTATATCCGTATTTGCTAATCCACGACGAGCCTACCCCTCCACAAACCGGATAAGCAAGGAACCAGGAGAAAGTAATCAAAGTAGCAAAAGTATTTTTCAACCCGCCCACTTCCGAAAGAAAAGTTTCTTTCAGAGGACCCTGAAACTGAGTATTGGCAGTCGTAAGGAAACCTACAATAAAGAACAAGAACACCATCGTGATGAATGGCCCCATATAGTTTATTTGTTTTTCTTGTTGTGTCATAGTATTTTGATTATTAATTCAAATAATTAGTTATCAGCCGCCTGCAAGGCGACTTAGCAGTTAAGCATGCTTGCCGCCGCCTCATCCAGCAGAAATTCACAGTTGGGATGAAGCTGAAGGATGGAAGCAGGAACATCTGTTGTCACAGGCCCTTCAAGCATCCGCTTGACAATATCCGCTTTATTAGTCCCTTTGGCAACCAGTACAATCCGGCGTGCCTGCATAATGTTCTTTATTCCCAAAGTAGCCCCTCCCAACTCTTTATCGGGAGGAGTACCCGTTTCTCTACGGATGCGTTCTTCCAGTTCCACATTCATCCGGGTCACCCATGCTTCACCGCCAAAGGGAGATTCCGGCTGGTTGAATCCCAGGTGTCCGTTCTCACCCAACCCTAAAATCAGCAAATCAATACCGCCACGGTTCGCAATTTCCTGCTGGAAATCCCTGCATGACTGTTCAAAATCACCAGAAATGGTAGGCAGCATCAAAAAATTCTCTTCCTTGATGCCCAATGTATCCATCAACTCCGTTTTCAGCATCGTGTAACATGCTCCGGCATATTCGCGCGGCACATTCGTTACCTCATCCAATCCGAAGAAAGTAACGGTATCCACCTTAAACGGATATTTAGTATAGATTTCTCCCACCAACCGATGAAGATTGCCGGTAGTACGTCCCGTCGAAAGTCCTATCACACTCTCCGGTTCATTCAACATCTGCCCGATGATGCGCCATGCAGCCGTGCAGTCAAACTCCTTTTCATTCTTTGTTATTGTTATTTTCATATTCTTAATCATTAATTCCTAATCACATATTCATCGCCACCGCGCCGGCCCCCAGAAGCCCGATAAATCCGGGATTCAGTTTCGTAATGACAACCCCGTTGCTGACAAAACGCATGGTCGTAGGATGAAGTTTCTCCAGAATCTTCTCGTGCATATACCCGTCGGCCACAATGCCTCCACCCAACACCACCGTGTCCGGGTCAATCACACGTACCAGATTCATGATAAGATTGGCAAGCGCCTCAGCTGCATTCTCCACCAGCACCGTACAAAGAGGGTCACCTTTCTGACTGAGTGCAAACACCTCACTCACAATCACCCGTTCTCCTTTTTCTGCCGGAATATGCAGGCTGGTTTCATACTGATTGCGGAGCAGACGGGCACAATTGTCAAAACCTATGCCGGCAGCAATCGCCTCCACACAGTCCATCCGTCCACAACCGCATTTAATGCCTATGTTCACACCTACACGCACGTGTCCCACTTCGCCGGCATTGAAATGGCTGCCACGGATTTGTCTCCCATTTATCACCGTACCCACGGCAATGCCTGTACCTACATTTACGTATATGAAGTTTTTGGAAATTTGTCCGAATCCCCAGACGCGTTCGGCTCTTGTAGCGCTCTTCACATCATTGTCTATATGGCAAGGCATGCCATATATGTCCGACAGTTCCTTTGCCAACTCAATCCGCTGTGTCCTGCTCGGGTCAATCTGCAGCCAGACACCTTCGTTGGGATCTACACGCCCTATCAGGCCAACACCCATCGCTACCGGTTTCTGGTCATACCAGCCCACGGTACGGATATAATCATCGAGCGACGACTTGATGATTTCCAGCGCAGCCTGCTGATTAAAGTAACCGGAGTCATATTTCTTATACCTCAAAATGTTGCCACGGCTATCCATTTCGCCAATCAGCAACTTCGTGCCTCCTAAATCAAGACCTAAATACGTTTCCATTTTTTATATGCGTTTTTTAATATTGTTTACTGTCCACAATATTACGCACTATCAGGGAGACAAGGGTTTATTCTCTGACAAAAAAGGTTTAATACTTGTCAGCAGTGGTTCAAAAGCAGTCTTCATGGCTCTAAATTTTGCTGGGACTGGTACCAAACTGCTTTTTGAAGCATGTACTGAAATATTTCGGGTCAGAAAATCCGACCATATTCGCCACTTCCCCTATCGAATATTTCCGGGAAACCAGCAGCTCTTTTGCCTTGTTCAAACGGACAATGCGGATGAAGTCATTCGGTCCCTGCCCGGTCAGCGTCTTTATCTTATTGTAGACAGAAGTGCGGCTCATGCCCAGCATCCGGCAGAAGTCATTGATGGAGAATTCCGAATCGGACAACTCCTCCTCAATCACTTTCATAACCTTGTCCAGGAACTCCTTGTCCAACTGGCTGGTATAGTCTGTCTCTTCGGGCTGCGCATCCATCGCCAACACGGTTTCGCGCAAATGCTGCCTATTCTGAAGAATATTCCTGATACGCACTTTCAGCACAGACAAGTCGAAAGGCTTGATGATGTAGTCATTGGCACCGGCCTCCAGTCCGAAGATGATATTTTCCCTCTCACTCAGTGCGGTCAGTAATATAATAGGTATATGGCTTGTATCTACCGATGACTTCAGAATCCGACACAATTCATCACCTTCCAGTACCGGCATCACAATGTCCGAGATAATGATATCAGGATTGATTTCCCTTGCCGTCTCCAATGCCTTTCCGCCGTCGGGCACGGCAACTACCTTATATTCGGAAGACAAGCTGTCCACCAGATACTCCCTCATATCCGCATCGTCCTCCGCCAGAAGAAGGACATTCTTCCCGGCACGTTCCGTTTCTTCATGCACAGCCCCGGTAGCGGCCTGAGCTTCTTCCCGGCCGTCAGCCTTCGCTTCCACCGCCACGCTCGCCTTTATCCTCTGCGGGAAAGTTACCGTAAACGTAGTTCCCTGCCCTTCCACGCTACTGAAAGAGATAGTGCCGTGATGCTGTTTCACAATGCGGCGCGTAATCATCAGACCGATACCCGAACCGGTTTCCTCAAAGTTCATGGCATTCTGGGCTCTATAATATTCGTGAAAAATATTGCCCTGCTCCTCTTTCGGAATGCCGATACCCGTATCCTTCACTTCAATAGTCCACTTCTTTCTTGCAGTCTTCACCAGTATGTGAATGACTCCCTTCTCTGTATACTTCAAGGCATTGGAGAGCAGATTGTCTATGATATGATCCATCTTCTCCCGGTCAA
>UMGN01024128.1_pt1 | contig 17050 bp, 16 predicted proteins | sample 1965281 | NCBI WGS metagenome assembly UMGN01 (sample SAMEA4836073, study PRJEB28245) | human gut metagenome | biome: gut microbiome; material: fecal sample | place: Denmark | collected 2008 | reverse complement strand
CGGATTAGCAATTCGTTTTTTGAAATGCGGCAACCTCCCATGCCTTCTCCGTAAAAGGATTCCCCGTTTTTGGCAGCGATTGCCACGGAACATTTCTCCCGGGAAAAACGCTTGAAATTCAATCATCGGCACGACGATCCCGGGAAAATGGCATCATTGCCTCCGTCCCGGTCTGGAACATCCGGGCTTTCCCGTTCCGGAGGGGAAAAGAGGCATTCTTCAAGGAATGCCCTGCTCTTTTTTACCGCCTTCGCGCATTTGCCTGATTTCATCCCGGATCAGGGCGGCGCGTTCAAATTCCAGATGGGAGGCCGCCTCCTTCATTTCCGCCTCCAGCCTGGCAATGCGCTCTTCCAGCCCGTACCCGGCCTCGTCCTCCGCTACGCGGAAGGACTCTTCATCTTCTTCCGCATACAACTTTAACTGCCCCTGTTCGGACCGGCTCACCGTCTGGGGAACAATGCCGTGCTCCAGATTGTACTTCTCCTGAATGCTCCGGCGGTAATCCGTCAGCTCAATCAGCCGCTTGATGGAATCCGTCATTACATCCGCAAACAGGACGCACTCCCCGTTCAAATGGCGCGCGGCGCGGCCCGCCGTCTGCACCAGGGACGTTTCATTGCGCAGGAAACCTTCCTTGTCCGCATCCAGAATGCACACCAGGGAGACTTCCGGCAAATCCAGCCCCTCCCTGAGCAGGTTGATGCCCACCAGAACGTCTATCCTCCGGGCACGCAGGGCGCGCAGAATCTCCACGCGCTCAATCGCGTCCACATCCGCATGAATGTAGGAAACCTTCAGCCCCACCCCCTTCAGGTACTCCGTCAGGTCTTCCGCCGTCTTCTTGGTCAGCGTCGTGACCAGCACGCGTTCATTCTTGGCAACGCGCTCGTTGCACAGGGCAATCGTCTCGTCAATCTGCCCTTTCAGGGGACGGATGGTGATCTTCGGCTCCAGCAGGCCGGTGGGACGGATAATCTGCTCCACAATCAGGGGTGTGGAACGCTTCGTGGGATCAAACTTCTCCACCGGTTCCGTAGACGGGCTGGGAGTGACGCGGATATCCTTGGGGGAAGTGAACAGAATCCCCTTGAAGCCTTCCGGCGCCTTTTCCCCGGACCTGGCGGCGCGGCGCACGGGAATATAAGTCTTGTTGTCCGCACGGCAGTTCACCAGCTCAAACGGCCCCGGCGTAGCGGAGGCGTACACGATCTGGTTCTGCCTCTCCATGAACTCATGGAATTTCAGGGGCCTGTTGTCCAGCGCGCTGGGCAGGCGGAAGCCGTGCTCCACCAGAATATTCTTGCGGCTGCGGTCCCCCTCGTACATGCCGCCCAGCTGGGGCACGGCCACATGGCTTTCATCAATCAGGGTCAGGGAATCCTTGGGGAAGAAATCCAGCAGCGTGGAGGGGGAACTGCCCGGCAGGCGGCCGGAAAGATGGCGGGAATAATTCTCAATCCCCTTGCAGAAGCCCAGTTCTTCAATCAGCTCCAGATCGTAATCCGTACGCAGTTTCAGGCGCTGCGCTTCCAAAAGACGCCCATGCTTTTCAAACCATCCCACGCGGTCCTCCAGCTCCGCCCGGATGGCCTTAAGCGCCGCGGCCCGTTTTTCCGGAGCGGCCACGTACTGCTTGGCCGGGAAAAAGGTGTAACTCCCCAGCCGTTCCCGCACGCGGCCGGAGGTGGAATCAATCAGGGAAACCCGTTCCACCTCATCTCCGAAAAACTCCACGCGGATCGCCTCCCCTTCCGAATAGGCGGGAAACACCTCCACCACCTCCCCGCGCACGCGGAACGTGCCGCGGGTAAAATCAAAATCCTGCCGCTCAAACAGGCGTTCCACCAGCTGCCGGAGAAACACGTCCCGGTCCATGATGTCTCCCTCACGAATGCGCAGGGTCAGGTTACGGTAATCTTCCGGGGTGGACAGGCCGTAAATGCAGGAGACGGACGCCACCACAATCACGTCCCGGCGCGTCATCAGGGAATTCATGGCGTTCAGGCTCAGGCGGTCCAGCTCGTCATTGATGGCGGAATCCTTTTCGATATAAGTGTCGGAACTGGCGATGTACGCCTCCGGCTGGTAATAGTCGAAATAGGAAACGTAGTAATCCACCGCGTTATTCGGGAAAAAGCTTTTCAGCTCCGAGTGAAGCTGCGCGGCGAGCGTCTTGTTGTGGGAAATCACCAGCGTGGGCCTGTTCATCCGGGCGATCAGATTCGCCATCGTGAACGTCTTGCCGCTCCCGGTCACCCCCAGCAGGCCCTGGTGCTTGTTGCCCGCTTCCAGAGACTTGAGCAGCTTGCCGATGGCCTGCTCCTGGTCCCCAGAGGGCTTGAAGGAGGAATTTAATTCAAAAGACGACATACGCGAGGAAGCCAGTATAATCCCCCCGCCCCGCCGGGCTAGGACAATGTTTGACAATTCCCCCCTGCTGACCCAGTATATGCGGCATGTACATTCCCACGCAGGAAGAACGGTATGCAAAAAAAGGGTTCGTCTCCCTCATCCTGTGCGTCGTGGTCCCCTCCTGCCTGTACGTCTCCCTTCTATCCAAGCAACTGATGATGGTGCGCGGACATGAATGGGAAGCCATCATGAAAATCTTCCTGGCGTTCACCTATCCGCTGGCGGCGCTCTTTGCCATGACGGGCATTCCGTTCTTCTGGTGGTCCGTGGGCATCTCCCTGGCGGTCCACGCGGGAATCGTCATCTGGCTGAAGACGGCTCCCCGCCTGTCGCCCAAAAAGGCCATCTGCATCGCCCTGTGCGTGGGAATGCTGGATTTCCTGTTTGTGAAAATATTCCCCTTTCCGGCGCAAATCATGGGCTGAACTGCCCTGCGGAACGCCCGGAATGTTCCGTCCTCCGGTTCAGGACTGCTTTTTAGCCAGGGCAATAATCTGCCTCTTGATCTCGCGCGCCGCTTTTTTGGAATCCGCCTGGTAGGCCTCATACGTAAAGCACTGCGCCCCGGAGCCGTCGCTGGCAGTCAGCACCAGCTTGGGACAAAACTTGCCCTTTTCCAGGGCCTCCTTCACGGGAGCGGCCACCGTGGACTTGCCTCCCTTCACCGGGAGATAAACCAGCACGCACCGTTTTCCCACGGCTTCAAGAAACCCCTCCGTCACGCCGGCGGCCAGCGGGCAGGTGGTGGCCGTGTTTGTATAAAGATAGGCCACGGGCTTCTTTTGCTCCTGCGCCGTTTTCAGCGCCTCTTCCATCCGGTCCGTGGTGAAAGTGCTTTTGGGCAGCCTGACATCCGCCCGTGAATGGGGAGACGCGGCCAGAAGACAGACACTCAACAGGGTAATTAACAGTTTCATAGGCCGCCACCATACGGGCAGCCCTGGGGCATGTCAAAGACAAAGCCCCTCCTGTTTAATCTTGAACGCCAGGTCACGGTATGGCAGAGTGCGCCCACGATTCGTCGCGCCTGTGGCGAAATTGGTAGACGCGCCAGACTTAGGATCTGGTGTTGAAAAACGTGCAGGTTCGATTCCTGTCAGGCGCACCATCAATAACCCTCTTTAAGTAAACAACTTGAAGAGGGTTTCTTTTTTGTGCTGAAATAGGCGCGAATTCTATAAAACGGCCCCAATCTGTGTACAAAGTGTGTACACTTTCAACCCGTTTTTAGCCTTATTTTACAAGGTATTTCTGTCATAAGAATCACACAATGAACGGCTCATTTGGCTGCCTTGTAAAACGGAAATCTTGCGAGTTATATATAATTGATACAATATCAACATATTGTGTTAATTTATGTCTATCTACACACTCCACCATCAGGAGAGGCGGCTGGATGAAACGCTCTGCGGCAATGGCAGGAAGTACTCGACCGGGGATGTTTTGTTCTCAGACCGTGGGAAACGAATCGTTCTGGGAAAACCCATTGCGGAAGGAGGTGAAGGTTCCGTCTTCACTTCCCATGCCGCATCGGCATCACCACTCGTAGCCAAGCTCTACCATCCGAACCAACGGATGCGTTGGCGTGAGCAGAAGCTTCGGCTGATATGTTCCCGGCCTATTCGTTCCCCGTGCGTGGCGTGGCCGCGTGAGATCCTGTACGACGAACTGCGGCGCTTTGTCGGCGTACTGATGCCCCGGGCGGACGGTGTTCCGCTCGGGGCGTTCGCGTTTCATGCGGAGCTGCTGAAAAAACAATTCCCCTCATGGACCCGTTACGATCTGACCAGGCTATGCCTGAACTTGTCGGCATCCGTCCACACGCTGCACCGTTACGGTGTTGTTCTGGGCGATCTGCATCCCGGCAATGTGCTGGTTTCTACTGATGGCTCCGTCCATTGGACTGATGCCGACAGTTTTCAGATCGAAGACTATCCCTGTTCTGTCGGCACGGAACGGTTCCTGGCTCCGGAGCTCCACGGCAACTTGGGAGACTTTCTCCGTACCTGCAATCACGATACCTACGCCCTGTCCGTCCTGCTCTTCATGACATTGACGCTCGGCCTGTCTCCCTTCGCCCGTCAAGGGGGAGAAGGAGACATGCGGGAAGCCGCCAGGAAGGGTGCACTGCCATACCCGTTTGCTTCGTACAGACCTCCAGCGGGATTCTACCCGCCCGATACCCCCGGACGTTATGTCTGGTCGTATCTCCCCCGCAAGCTCCGCGACGCACTCGGTCACAATCTTACCTGTGTCCAGCGTCACGATTTGCGTCCACGCGCCATGCCGGGGTATCTGGCGCGTTGTTTGCTGCAATACCTCAGGGATATGGAGCCGGGAGGCGGAAGGGATCATCCCATGTACCGGGATCTTCTGTACGACCGTCCCTGCCCACCCCGAAGTCTGCTGGTACAGATGACATCCAACATCTGTGCGGACTGCGGGATTCGTTTCCGGGAGGCTCCTGACGATGTCGCCCGGCGTTTACGGCAATCTCATACTCGCCCCCTGTGCAGGCTCTGCATACGGCGTCGTAGCGCATTGAATCAGGCCTCCCGAAATACAACCATCAACCATTAACTCGAATAAACCATGTCTATATCATCATCAATACTCCCAACCAGACAGGAACAACTCGCCGCCATGTGCGAGTTCGGCAACAACACCAACGCCCGGCTTCCCGTTCTCTTTCTGCTGGATGCCAGCAGCAGTATGAACGGCATTGTCCGGGGCGACAACCAACACATCCTCCGTCAGGAGTATTCTGACGGGATCAACTGGAATATCGTCACGGGAGACAATATCGTCACCCGGATGGATGAACTTAATGCCGGCCTTCAACGGTTCATCAGCGAGATTCTGGCCGATCCTCTGGCGAAGCTGGCCGCTGACGTAGCAGTGATCACATTCGCCCGTACGGTAGCAACAGTAAAGGAGTTCGGTCCGATCCGGGAATCTGACACAGGCCTGAAGATCTCCACGTCACAGGAGAATGAAACGCTCCTGGGTGAAGCCGTCGAATTGGCTCTAGCTGAACTCGACAGCCGCAAGCGTACCTACCGGGCACACGGGGTGGAATTCTACCAGCCCTGGCTTGTCGTGATGACGGACGGGGTTCCGACCAGCGCCCGGCACCGGGAGCTGGAAGAACGATTGAAGGAACTCTCAACTTCTCGTAAGCTGAGCGCGTTCGTCTTCGGTATTGGACGCGTTGACTTGTCGGAGCTTTCCAGCATCAGCCCGGGGCGTGCTCCCATGCAGGTCAATGAGCAGAAGTTCCCGGAACTATTCGCATGGCTGAGCCGGAGTGCCCGCATGGTCAGCATGTCCGTGCCGGGCGACGGGGTATCGTTGACTCCGCTCCCGGAAGATGTGTGGCAGGTATAGAGTAGGTGAAATCAGAAAGTCTTCCGAATGGAGGGCTTTCTTTTAGATAGCCCACAACATGAATGGTGTTATCTCCACTATTTCAAGTTTATGCATTTTTCTAAAATAACGGTCAGAGCTGTTTCAAGAAATCTTCCCATCGGAATGATGCCTCTTGATGAAAGTCGTCGGACGATGTGAGCTTTGAGCTTTGCATGCATGCCGGTTTTGCTATACTCCATTGGGCTTGTTGTTCCAGAATGACTGCTGTTATTCGGGTTGCAATATGGATTGATCGAAAAGAAGACAAGGTATGACCCATCTGCCGACAGAAGATGAAACCCCGGTTCCCGGAGAGTTGTTATTGTATACTTCTCCGGATGGCAAAATCCGTCTGGATCTTCGCATCCATGATGAGACGTTGTGGATGACTCAGCAGATGATGGCTGAACTGTTCCAGACAAGTAAACAGAACATCGGGCAGCATGTTGCGAATATCCTGCAAGAAGGTGAGCTTCAAGAGGATGGAACTGTAAAGAATTTCTTTACAGTTCGATTCGAAGGGGAACGACAGGTGAAACGTTCTGTTATCTTCTACAACCTCGATATGATCATTTCTGTCGGTTACCGGGTGAATAGCATACGGGGCACTCAATTTCGCATATGGGCGACCCAGCGCCTGAAGGAATACATGATCAAGGGGTTTGCCATTGATGACGAACGCTTGAAGAACCCGCCGATTCCCGGAACGACACCGTTGCCGGACTATTTTGATGAATTGCTCGAGCGTATTCGGGACATTCGTGCCAGCGAACGGCGCATGTACCTGCGCATCAAGGATGTTTTTGCCATGGCGGCTGACTATGTGCCGTCCGGAAAGGAAACGACGGAGTTTTTCAGCTCGATTCAGAACAAACTGCACTATGCCATTACCGGACACAGTGCTGCGGAATTGATGATGATGCGGGCAGACGCATCAGCGCCCAACATGGGGTTGACCAGCTGGGTTGGAGACCGAATCCATGTCAGTGATGTTACGGTCGCAAAGAACTACCTTAACGAGGAAGAAATCAGCGATTTCAATCGTTTGACCTCCCTGTGCCTGGACTTTGTCGAGGATCAGGCAAAGAACCGCCGTGAGATATTCCTGCATGAGTGGGAAGACAAGCTTAACGAACTGCTTCGTCTCATGGGAAGGCGTGTACTGAAAGGCAAGGGGCAGCGGTCAAAGAAGCAGGCCCAGACGCATGTTCGGGGGCAATACCGGCTCTATGAGGAACGCCGCAGGCTGGAGGCGGAACATCAGGCGGAACAGGATTATGTGAAAGAACTGGAGCAGAATATCAAAAGGCTGGAGAACAAGAAAGGCCGCAAGTAATTTTCAATTCCAGGCCGTTAAAAGCTTGGGGATGTGTGGTGTGTTTTTTCCGAAAGAACGCGTCAGCATTCTATTCCCACACTTTTTGATCCTCTGTCACCTATTATTGACAATGGATTCTTGATGCATCGTCATTCTTGAGAAACAGGTAATTCCTGTGCCCGTTTCTGTGCCATGTTCATCAGGAAGCTCATTTGATCCGTGGAGTCCTTACTGATAACATCATTCAATTCCCAGAAAAACGCTGCCACTAGCGCATCATTGCATTCTTTCTGAATCCTGTCTTCCATGGCAGGGAGCAATAGTTCTTCCTCCCTGGTTCCAACCGGATAGGCGGCAATGACATTATCAGTGATATTTGACAGGGGCAAGATGACTTCGTTGAGATACCCCTTATTCAGTTCATCACAGGTTGTCCCCCATTTTTTCATCAATGCATCATATCTCTTCCCGATGATGTCGAGGTAATCCATGGCGTCATTGTAGGTCGCAAGGGACAATATCTCCTTTTCCAGCTCCTGTTTCAATTCATCCATCTCCTTGAGGCACTGGCGTTGCACTGTCTCGACTTTTCGTTCGTATTCCTTCGCCTTGCCAAGGTAGTCATCCAGTTTGTAGTAGGTTCGGATTTTTCTGTACAGGGCGTCCTTGAATTCCTGAGATGGCCTGGCGGCCCATTGACCGCCCGTATTGAACGCGGATGGAGAAGTATCAGTCCGGGACGATTGTTGCCATAGCCATACGCCGGCAAGTGCGAGAATGATGACGGCAACAGTGACTGCGTAGGAAACGGATTTTCCGGAAGCTCCCGTTTTCCGTAATCCTCCGGCCTTCCCCTGTTGCAGCCATTCCTTCCACTGACCGGCTGTCTGGCAACGCTCTTCAGGACTGAGCCGCAGGTTCCTGTCAATGGATGCCAGCAATTCCCGGGGCCATGGCTGGGAAAGAGCCATGCCCGAGAGCGGGACGACCTCATCCCGCATCAGCCTCCTGTCGGCCGGTTCGACGGAAATTCCCGAGATCAACTCGTACCAGGTAGCGGCCAACGCATAGAAATCCGTCCATGGGCCGATTGCTCCTTTCCCGGTGATTTGTTCCGGGGAGGCGTAGGCGTACGAGAATTCTCCCTGAGTAATCGTACAGGTCACTTCCGGCTTGTTGAGCGCCGCCCCGAAGTCGATCAGCACAGGCAACCCCCGTTCGTCAAAGAGGATGTTGCCGGGCTTGATGTCGCGGTGGTAGATCCCCTTGCCATGCAGATAGTCCAGACCACCCAGCAGGAGCAGAAGCCACTCGGCGGCTTGCTCCAGGGTTATAGTGCTCTTCCCGGAAGCGGCTTCGTCCATACGTTCCCGCAGCGAACCGCCTTCCAGCCACGGCATCACATAGAAGATGCTGCCATGGGACTCGAAGACGTCGTAGACCCGGACGATGCGTTCATGGTTCAGGGAAGCCAGCGTTTGCGCTTCCTTGCGGAGTGAATCCATAGCCGTCCGGTAAGCCTGCCGGGACGTATGAGGCAACGGGATGATCTCTCCCGTATCCGAATCCCGGCTGCACAACCCCAGGGGGAAACATTCCTTGAGAACAATGTTGCGCCTGAGCTGGCTGTCCCAGGCGATGTAGGTGATGCCGAAGCCTCCCTGGTCCAGCGCCTTGAGCAACTTGTAATTGCCCAGCAGAGATCCCGGAGGCAATGCGAAGCCGGAGGCGTCCATACAATCAGGCAAGCGGGGGATTGCCGAGCCTCGGCACTTCATCGGCTAGGAACTCTTTCAGGGTTTTTCCCTGGGCAAAGGCTTTTTTCTCAAGAACCTTGCGGGTATCCGGGTCGAGCTTCAGGGTAATCAGCGTCTCCTCTTCCACCTGCACCCGGCTCGGGAGAGTCAGCGGGAGCTGCTTGATGAGTTCCCGGATGATATGTTCCTTGGCGGCGGGAATGGGCTTTTTCGCCATCCAGTTGCGGACGGTCGCTTCCGTCACGAAACATCGTTCGGCGAGCCATGCGTAGTCGAAACCGTTGGCCTTGAGCCACAGCTTGACATTCATTTTCAACTCATCCTGATTCACTCCCGCCATGTTTCGGAATGTAGCACTATCGCTCAGGAATGGCAATACGGTTATATAACATCCCTATTTTTGAGATTAAAGTGAGATTTTCAGGTTGACTAAAATCGTAAAAAGGAGATATACAGGCAATGTAAACGAGATGCCGGCAATGAAAAGTATCATCCAGTTCACCTGTCCCCAGTGCGGAGGCCATCAACTGATGCTCGTCGAACGGGCCATGCACCGTTATGTCGTCCAGAGTCTGGAGGCCGATCGTCAGGGAGGGCTGTCTGTCGGACACAAGGTTCTGGTGGACGATTTATGCGGAGAGCCGCTGGGGTACCGCTGCGCGGACTGCCGTCATCCGGATTGCCATGGGAATGATTCATCGGAAGGATTTCAATGGCATTCCCTGAAGGAGGTGCAAAGCGCCGGAGCCATTGCCTGGCCGGACGGAATGGAAACGGTAGAGCACCGGTGCATGGTTTGTTTCCCCGACGGGAAGATGACGCCTGTGATCGTCGAGGTCGTTCATCCCGGAACTCTCACCGAGAAGGAACGCCGCACCGTTCTGGAACGGGAGCAGGCAGCGCATGGCATCCTGATCAGCCAGTCGGATTCCGGGATTCGAACGTTGGCCTGCCACAACTGGAAGCGGGTTAAGAAGCATATTCTGCAATCAATAACCAACGACATGTAATCACATGAAGAGAAATGAAATATATAAAATCGGGTTAGCGACTGGACTGGCCATTGTGACCACCTCCCTATTGTCCTCCTGCGCCATCCTTGTCGGGAAGAGCGCTCGGGAACTTAGCAAGACTGAACCAGGCAGGGAGATTCTGTTTACGTTGATTTGCTCCGGATTGTTTGGTTATTCGATCTTCCTGGCGCTTTACTGGTTGTCCGAGCATAAAGAACCGGCTGCAATCAAGGACTTCAAGACGATTGCCATTGTATTCGCCGTGGTCGATCTCATCCTTGCCGTGATAGACTCCGGTTTTCTTGCTTTGCTGGAATTGGCGGCCATTGTCCTGGTTGCTCATAAAGTTCTGAATTTCACACTGGGCAAATCATTCGGGGTATTAGGCATCAGTATGGGGATTTCTCTTGTCGGAGGTTTTCTGGCAGCAGCTATTTTGGGTGTAGAGATATAGAAACATTCGTACGTCACTCTTTGTGGTATTTTGGCTCTAACTCTTTTCGCGTCTTATCATGCAGGCAAAATCCTATCCGGATGGAATTAACACAAATACAAACATAACAATGAATACAGTACGTCAAAGACAAAGACTTGGGATAAAAAGAAGCATTCTTACTGCTCTGTTGATGGGATTTTGCTGCCTTTTTTATGCCCCTGAGGCGTTCTCTCAAGATGAGCCCGGCGCTCCTTCGCAGAGAACCGCAATGGATGATGACTTTGACAAGTCTATGGCGCAGGCGAGGCAACAATATGGTAATCGCTTGTACCAGCAGTACATGGGAGGGGCCACTACAGCCAAGGAACGTGCTATAGGAGTCCTACGGATGGAGAATGCTATTGCTGAAGCTGAGGGAAAGGGAGATACGGCCCAAGCTAATGCGTTGCGCCAGCAGCTTGCTATGGCTCAGAGCAACAATGAATGGTCGACAGGTCATTTACAGCAGAAAGCTAATGCCGGGGATACGAGAGCACAGAGAGAACTGGATGAATACTACGCATTCATGAAAACCGTGGAAGGTTCTTCTCCTGGGGAGGCGTTTCCATCCCTCATCAGCATCATCTCCGGTCTATTGTTGTACGGGTATATTGTGCTACTTTCTCCCAAGGATGCTACAATAAACCGGAAAACATTGATCCCGTGGTGCGTTGGTCTGGCCATCTTCGATATGCTTGGCAACTGGGTGAACCAGTCATGGCTCTTTCTCTTCGTTGAAATCCTGGTCATCCTTGTAGTCGCCCGGAATTTCCAATGCTCATGGAAACGTTCCTTTGCCATCCTGGGCCTCATGCTTGTTTCAATACTCATTCTGGGAGGACTGTTGCCATTATTCTTCTGATGCGCTTTCTCTCGTTCAGTTCATGAATCTACACTTTGATGCTTATGATTTCCTATTACCTTGCTCGACCGGGCAGCACACAGGAAGGACCTTTTTCCGAAGACGAGCTAAAAGGGTTCTATCATCAGCGGACTCTTCCCCCCGGGTCTTACGTCTGGACAGAAGGATGGGATCAATGGCGTCCCTGTGAAGACGCCTTTGAATGGTTTATTTCCAGCGCCAAGCTGCCGCCTCTTCCTCCACATTCCGGTTCAGAAGGTACGACATCCCATTCAAACACATCGTCTGCTCATGCGGAACAACACGAGAAAGCCTTTTCTCCAGATGAAATGAAGGCATCGACGGCAAAGGAATACAGGTCCTTGTCAGATTGGATGCAGAACCATGAAATTCTGAATCAGATCCATCGATGGGGATTGAAGAAACTGAATATAGGCTATAAATCATGGAAATTGAGCTATTACACTGCAATAGGAACGGGCTTGTTTTTTCTGATTTTAATAGGAATGCTGAATCATAGGGAAAACAATGATGATATAGTATCCTGGGAAAACGCTAGAACACAAAGGCAAATTTCGAATGAGCTCCAAGATCAAAGATTACGCCAAATGGCACAACAAGCGATAATGTACAATAACAGAATTCAGGCAGAACGTGAAGCCAATAAAATTGAGACCTGCAACAGATGCAGGGGAGCTGGAACATGTACTGCGGGGGCAGGTGGATACAATATGAACCGGCCAATTATTGTGTGCCCAACCTGTAGCGGAACAGGACAAGTAAGACATTCAAATAATCCAGGTCCATGGGCGCTTTAAAATTATGAAAAAATATATTACACTTTTTTTACTTTTTTCATTATTCCTGTCGTCTTGTGATAAGTTAACATCCTCAGATAAGCAAGAAATAGATAGGCAAGTTGCCCGACTATCTCCTGAAAAAGAAGCAGATTTTGTTCTTGGTAAAATGTTGTTAACGATCAAAAACGGAGGAGATATTAACGATTGTGAGACGAGGTATCCTTATATAGGAGGATCATGCGAATATCCCACGGCCTTGCATATTGCTGTTTATCAGAGAAAACCTCAAATTGCTGAGCTTCTGTTGAAACTTGGAGCAGATCCGAATGCTCATATCTCTAAAAATGAAATATCCGCATTGCATAACGCTGTCTTTACGGATCAGTATGATCTTGTTAAATCATTGCTGGATCGAGGAGCCAATCCCGATGAAGTAGGAAAACATACCTCTTCACTATTGGGAGACGCCTGCTCTCGATATCGAGAAAGTCCCCAAATAGCAATAGAGTTAATTCAAAGACACGCCAATGTCCGAATCACAGGAGTTGATGGTGCAACCCCACTTCACGATTTAGTGAAGCGTTCAGACTCCGATTATACCTCAGAATGGGGAACTGTCTTTGATCTTATTATTCGAAATGGAGCTGAAGTCAATTGTCGTGATGCGAAAGGGAAAACGCCCTTACATGAGGTAGACAACTTACACATGGCTAAATTACTTATTGCTAATGGGGCTGATATTAACAGCAAGGACAACTTGGGAAGAACCCCATTATTTTACATCAAAAATAAAGATATTATTCAATATCTTATAGAGAATGGAGCTATTCTTGATATAAAGGATAAAAACGGAGCAACTATTCTTCATTATATATTATCGCAAGACTTTGGAGAACTTGAATATTTTAGAGGGCTTAAATTCGAAGCCGATCGAATTAAATTTATTACAGAAAGAGGTATTGACGTAAACATTCAGGATATTGATGGAAATACGCCATTACATTTAATAATGAGAGAACCTTATTGTGAATATATTTCGGAATGGGGAACTTATGACAAGTTCGGAGCGGATGATTTATTTCCACTGCTAGTTACAAGCCAAACTGATGTAACGATCAAGAATAAGAAAAACAAAACAAGTTTAGAACTGGCATATTCAATTTCTAAAGAAACTGGAGATCGGTTAAAGGAAATATTAAGAGAAAAGAATAAGAACGGAAATACCGCACCTATGGATGTTGCCAACGAAGGAGATGCGACACAAGTGACATATGGAGACAAGGAACCACTTAGCAGAGAACAAATCAACGCAAATGCACTTAGAGAAGAGATTGCCAGACGTGATGCTTCTTTCGAAAATTCTCCAGCAAGACGTATGGAATGGATGCGAAATTCAGAACGTCAAAACATGCTAAATGAACTCGCACGACTTGAGACTGCAAAAGCGAACGTCAACATGCAGATTAAAGAAAGAGAACCAGCTCTTATGTCGGCTGTTGATGAGCGACATACGGATAGTGTAAAAGCATTACGGGAAGCCGTAGCAAACGCGAAAAGCAAGGATGAAGGGAAAAGAAAAGATTCCCTTTCCCCCGAGGAGGCTCAAAAACCAGTGGTTTTGCAAGACATATCGTCCGGCAACCTTAATGCAGGAAAAATGTCCATCGCCAACATTAAACGGGCTCTGAAGGACGCAAAAGAGGATGATCAACTACTACTTAACGATCTCGCTTCCGTCGTTACCGACCTTTATAGGTCAAAGCAAGAGATATCCCTGGTTCGTAAACAGAACATCAAAGATGAAAAGCAAATATCCAGCCTTGAATCATGGGCTGTCTCATGCATGACCCCCAACGCTCTTACTGGCCGTACCGATCCGGCAGGGGCGGAAAACGCCAGGCGTAAAGCCCGGATACTTGAGGGAGCAATTCAACAAAGGAATACCGGGATTCGAAACAAGTTGAATGCTCTCGCCGACAGAGCCCGGGAATTGGAGTCAAAGTTGAGAAATAATGGCAGAGCAGAAGATGCCGACATGCTGAAGAAAAGCGCTCGTTATTTTCTACAAGATCTTTGAGTTATCTAGTACTGTCTTCAGATGATACCTTGCCCTCTCCCATTGGCTTATTCGTCTCCTAACAATCATGATGACATAAACGTTACGGAAGATGGGAGCAAGAGCGCGTCGTTGCAATAACACCTCCCTCACCGTCATATATACCAGACACGGGAATTTACCCGCCTGTCATCCTTCACAACATGAAAATAATGAACTGGAACAATGTTTTCGCCTGTACTTTTGTTGCATTTACCTTACCCATTTCGGCGTTATCCGACACGGAACCGTTACCCGATTTTAACGTATTAAAGAAACAGGCTGAAGAGGGGGACATGGAATCCCAGTTTCAACTGGGCAGATGCTACGCTTTCGGCACAGGAACGGACAAAAATGGTAAGCAAGCTGCTCTCTGGTTTCGAAAAGCGGCGGAACAAGGGCATGCCAAGGCTCAATACAATTTGGGAGTAGCTTATGCGACCGCCCTTGGCGTTGATCATGATGATACCGAAGCTCGCAAATGGTTCCTTAAATCGGCTCAGCAGGGATTTGCAAACGCCCAATTCAACATGGGGCTACTGGAAGCTAAAGGAACTTCAGGAACAAGAAATATGGAACAAGCCTTCGGATGGTTCCTGAAAGCGGCCGAACAGGGATTGCCTCGTGCACAGTTTATGACTGGTCTCTTCTATTCTTCCGGAGAAGGATGCCGGAAAGACCACGATGAAGCCATGAAATGGATTTCAAAGGCGGCGGAACAAAATGATACGGAAGCCTTGTTATGGCTGGGTGATTCCTACGCCTTGAATGATGATATGAAGAAAGCCTTTTCACATTGGAAGAAAGCGGCCGATCTCAATCATCCCAAGGCCTTATATATTCTGGCCCAATGTTATGAACAGGGGAATATGGTAGAACAAAATGAACAGCAAGCTTTCGAGTTGTACCGGAAAGCGGCGGAATTGGGTCATATCCAAGCCATGAATACCCTGGCACTTTACTATCTTAACGGGAAAGGAGGAATTCCGAAAAATCCTCAACTTGCCATTTCCTGGCTTACAAAAACAGCGGAACAAGAGGATGCGTATGCCCAAAACTTGCTCGGGATGGGATATTTATATGGGTTGGGAAATATTCCCCAGGATCTGCAACTGGGGGCACAATGGACACTCCGGGCGGCTCGTCAAGGGGTTCCTGAAGCTCAGTCACGTGCCGGTAGTATGTATTTCACGGGTATGGGAGTTGAAAAAAATATGAAAAAAGCCGTATCGTGGTGGGAAAAAGCCGTCGCTCAGGGAGAGAAAAGAGCCCAATTCAGTTTAGGTTTATGCCTTATTGATGGAAATGGAATCGGAAAGGATCCGGAAAGAGGAATCAAATTGATTGAATTGTCGGCGCAGCAAGGAGAAGTGGCTGCACAACATTACATGGGGCTTTTTTGTGCTCAGGGAACATTTGGCATGAAAAAGGATATGGAAAAGGCTATCTCCTGGTGGGAAAAAGCAGCCTCTCAAAATAACCCTGCCTCACTATGTATTTTGGCTCAAATTTATGAAGAAGGCATCCATAAGCCCAAAAATGAAAATATGTTTATTCAATTATACCGCAAAGCGGCAGAAGGTGGAGACGCCATTGCTCAAAATGCTCTCGGCCACTTCTACACGAACGGTCTTTACGGTTTTCCTAAAGACCCGAAGCTTGCCTTTCAGTGGACGCTTAAATCGGCAGAGCAAGGTAATTCCAGTGCCATGGTCAATTTGGGGTATTTTTATGAAGTAGGAGATGGTTCAACCGATCCCAAACGCGTATTTGACAGGCCTTACGGTATCGTACCCAGAGATTACGACAAAGCTGCCGAGTGGTACGAAAAAGCAGCGGTTCAAGGTCATGTTCGTGCGCATTTTTACCTTGCTACAATTTACAGGCTCAAATCAGACGATAGAAAATACATGGAATATCTTGCCAGGGCTGCGAACCTGGGAGATCCGGAAGCTCAATTTGAAATAGCGAACACTTTTCAAAGTATCGGCGATCGTAAATCCGCCGTGACCTGGCTCATGAAAGCAGCCGAGCAAGGATTTACCAGAGCACAAGTTAATCTTGGCTACTGTTATGAAATGGGTGATGGAGTTGCCAAGGACCTTGATAAGGCGGCCGAATGGTACAATAAAGCTGCCAATTTGGGAAACGGGGAAGCAAAATACCTGTTGAATAAACTTAAGGAACAATAACGTTAGGAACATGATTTCATTTAGATGAAAGACAAATCAAATCGCTGGCCCCGGAGTGCCAAGATCACTGTGTGGGTGCTGGGTGTTTTGCTCGTCGCTTCATTGGTTACTGGCTTTATGTTGTATTCTGGACTTATGGATACAGCATACGATCCTAATGTAGCTAATCCTTGTGACATAATTTATTGACATCCAGCAATACTTCGCCGCTCCAAGTTCCCGGTGTAATTATCCCACGCCCCGGTACAGAGCACTGTACCGGGGCGTTGATTTTCTGAACAACTCAAAGAAAGGAGATTCTTATCATGAAAAGTAAAAGAACGCCGACAATCGAAGAAGTAGACGAGAAGCTTCAGGAGATCGCATACGGACCCGCCAAACGTCCGTGGCCCCGGAGTGCGAAGATCACTGTGTGGGTGCTGGGCATCTTGCTGTTCCTTGCCGGTGCCTATGTTGTGCTTGACGCTACAACAGTGCCAGCAGGGGACTATATTACGGACGAAGGTGACATTCATCTCCTCAACAGACTCGTACCGGAATTGCCAGACTCCAAGCAAGCCCCAACAAAAACGGTAAGAGAATTGTAATCTCGTCAGCAACACCCAGCTGTTCCACACCCGGAGCGGCTGGGTGTTGCTTTTCTTTTAGCTCAGTCATAAATACTGTTCATGAGATCTTCCTACTGGCATCAGCTGACCAAGACAGCTACTACGAT
>UMGN01015453.1_pt1 | contig 18029 bp, 17 predicted proteins | sample 1965281 | NCBI WGS metagenome assembly UMGN01 (sample SAMEA4836073, study PRJEB28245) | human gut metagenome | biome: gut microbiome; material: fecal sample | place: Denmark | collected 2008 | reverse complement strand
ATTCCTTCGGCACGATGGTGACGGTCACAAAGGGGTATTGCAGTATATTCGCTAATCTGGCCTATGTTTATGCGATGGCGATTGCTTCGGCAACCCAGATTGTATTGGGATATCTGATAGGGGCGAAGAAAATTGATTTAATCCAGAAAAGAGTGAATGCGACGCAGAAGGTGGCTCTGGCGGCCTGTGTGGGCCTGGCGGTTCTGCTGTTCTTGGGCAGCAATTATATCTTTCTGATATTCACGGATGATCCGGAGATCATTGCACTGGGGCGTAGGATTCTGTTTATTGAAATTTTTCTGGAAATAGGACGAGCCGTCAATATAGTAATGACGAAATGTCTGATCGCCGTCGGAGATGCGGTCACACCGACAGTAGTCGGCGTAAGTTTTCAATGGGGAGTTGCCTTTGTCGGGGCATGGGTATTCGGAATCATATTTGACTGGGGCCTGGAGGGCGTCTGGGTGGCTATGGCAATAGACGAATGTCTCAGAGGATTGATATTTGCCGTGCATTTTAAAAAAGAACGGTGGAAAAAAGTGTTCAGAAGTGTGGATGATTGAGCCGGATAAATTAGCAATTGTGGATGATTGGCTGGGATTTAGATGACGAGTTGTGGAAATGTGGATGAAATGGGCGATAAATGTGGATAACATGAGATACAAGCTTGAATTTTCTGAGAATATGTGGATGTAAATGGAAGAGATTGATAAGGGAGACTGGGATGGAGAAAAGTGGGAATGGTTTTGGGAAGTATGAGGCGGAAAAGAGGAAGAGTGGAGCGGATGAGAGAAAAAGCGGGGCGGAAATGAGGAAGAGCAGCATGGAAAAGAGGAAGAGCGGAGTGAATACGAGAAAGGGCAGGGCGGAAATAGGGAAGAGCCGCGTTGATAAGGGGAATGGGGCGGATACGAGGAAGAGTGGCGTGGACACCGGGAAGAATGAAGTGGAAATGAGAAAAAACAGGGCGGATGCCGGGAACAGCGGAATGGATAAAAGGAAGAGTGGGACAGGCATAGGGAGCCTTGGAGCGGATAAGAAGCGTGGAGCCGATAAATGGGAAAATGGAACAGATAAGAGGAAGGGCAGAGCAGGCAGCAGTAAAAGCGGAGCGGGGGAGAGTGACTTCTCTCAAAAGCAGGTGAAGGAAGCTTTTCGTGGAAAAAACAGTAAGGATTTTTCCGGCAGAGACCGCTTCGGGAATAAAAGAGCAGACGGAAAGAATGAGGAAAGTGTAAAAAATACCGGGAATGGCAGCAGGAAAAGGAACTCGCCCTGTCCTGTTTATGAACAGTGCGGCGGATGTCAGCTTCTGCACCTTCCGTACAAACAGCAGCTCGCTGAAAAACAGAAGCGGATGGAGGAACTCTTAAAAGGAATCTGTCCGGTGAAGCCAATTATTGGGATGAAGGAGCCTCTGCATTACCGGAATAAGGTACATGCCGTATTTGGGCATGACAGAAAGGGAAATCCGCTCTCCGGCGTTTACAAAGAAGGAACGCATATTCTTGTCCCGGTTGAGAAATGCCTGATTGAGGATGAGAAGGCAGACGAGATTATCGGGACTATCAGAGGGATGCTGAAATCATTCAAGATCCGGACATTTGATGAGGATACAGGATATGGCTTTTTGAGGCATGTTCTTGTCAGACGCGGATTTGCCACGGGGGAAATTATGGTGGTACTGGTGACGGCTTCGCCGGTATTTCCGTCGAAAAATAATTTCGTGAAGGCTCTCAGAGAGAAGCATCCTGAGATTACGACGATTGTTCAGAATATTAACAATAGAAGTACAAGCATGGTGCTGGGCGATAAAGAGCACGTGCTTTATGGCAGAGGCTACATTGAGGATGTGCTGTGCGGACTCCGGTTCAGGATTTCTTCGAAGTCGTTTTACCAGGTGAATTCTGCGCAGACAGAGCTTCTCTACAATAAGGCCCTTCAACTGGCTGGACTGACCGGAAAAGAGAAGGTTTTAGATGCATATTGCGGTATCGGTACCATTGGCCTGATTGCAAGCAGGAAGGCCGGAGAGGTGATTGGGGTGGAATTGAACCCCGATGCAGTCCGTGACGCAGTACAGAATGCAAAAATGAATGATGTGAAGAATATCCAGTTCTACTGCAATGACGCCGGACGGTTTATCGTAAATATGGCGGAAAAGGGCGAAAAGGTGGACGTCATTTTGATGGATCCCCCCAGAAGCGGAAGTACGAAGGAATTCATTGACGCGGTCGCCAAGATGGGTCCGGAACGTGTGGTCTATGTCTCCTGCGGGCCGGAAACACTTGTTAGAGATCTTCGGTGGTTTATGGGGAATGGGTACCGGGCTGTCGAGGCTTGGCCGGTGGATATGTTTGGGGGAACTGGGCATGTCGAGTCGGTAATAATGATGCGGAATTGTGGCTTGAAAGAAAAATAGAGAGTTTAAACCACAAGATATAGTGGTTTTTGCTCTTCCGCAGATGTGATACAGATTTAAGAAGATATGGAATAAAAATAAAGGACTGGCCGGCAGATTACCAATACGAAGTCAGATTCTATATTTACCAGATCATCTACTGCCAAGCATACCGTAGGGGAATTGAACCAGGTAGTAAAAGCAATACGAGAAGTGAGCGATAGGGGAAATGTTAAGGAGAAAGCTGATGGTTTCACTGGGGGCTGAGTTTCTCCGAGATACAGATGCTGTATGCAGGATGATACGAAACCATGGGGATTATGAATTTTTGCCGATAGATGATCAGAGCCCAGAGAAATTTGCAAAGTATATTTTAAGGTATCTATCATGTTGACAATCGAAGCAAAAATGGAGATATTCTATGATTCGAAGGAGTTTGGTAGGCAGAAAATGAGGGAAATTGGCCCTGTCAATATTTACGATGATGTTCTGGTCAATAAAGTGCGCCTGATTCAATAAATCAACGCAGACCTGCAAATATTTCGGTTCTACAATTCGTTAGCCTTGACTGCTCATTGGAATGACAGGGATTCCACTTTACCGGTTATATTGGGCGGCGAAACAGCAATTCTTTATAAAGCTATAATACAGGAGAAGATAAGTAAAAGTTTAAATGACGGTTCGGAGAAGGGACTGGCAATGTACCTCTCAAATGAACTGCTGGGCAGGAGGATTTTTACTATGCATCCAAATGTTGAGGAGTTATGGGGAGAGTTATGGGGAGTCATTACTGTAAAACATACAGGGAATTAAATCAGTGGGAACTGGAGGCATTAAGAGAAGAGTGGAGAACCATAGCAGACGGTGGCTGGGGAGAGGGTTTGTTTTACTGCCCGATGCTGACCAAGCAAGGTGAAATTTATATTGGATTTAGGGATACAGACAATAATGACAATCTATTCATATAAACTGAGGCTGAATTTAAACGGGAATTTGCAGATCGTATTCATCTGGGCCAGCTAAAAGGAGAAGTGACCGAGAAATCGGACTTGACATTTATAAGCCATTCTTTTCAGAATAGAATGGAACAGAACGAATGTTCTCAAATGCTATTGCACTATTTTTCATGGTTCTGTATAATAGGTTCAGAAGCAGGAAGGAGAAGTTTGTGTGATACGGTTGTTTGAATTTTGAGATTTATATTGAAAATATCAAGATGCTTAGTCTTAAGGGGAAGAAAAGACCATTTACAGATGGATTATGCCTTGCGTCTACTCATGTTTTCGGTAAAAGGAAAGCAAATGCTTTCTCGAATATTGAACTTGTAAATTTTTGAAAGAGAATAGATAACCAGCCTTGAAATAGTTGGTGTTGATTAAAATTTTTGTTATGGGATGGGTGGCAGGGGTGTTAGTTCTGCAAATCACAGTCTGATCGACTAAAAATATGAATTTGTAAAGGCGAAACATTATGTCTACTTTTGGTATCAATCCCAATATCATTATTCTGCACCGCAAAAAAATATGGGACAAACTAGATAAAAGTTATGCTGAAATGCCATACTGGAAAGGTTTTGTTGATGGTTGCCCACAGTGGTACAGTGAAAAAAACTGATTAAAGGCTCGATTGAGCCTATTGGATTGAAATTATATGCGGAACAGTCAGAAGAAGAATGGTGTAAGTGGTTACAACTTTTCAAAGATGAAGCAATTGTTGTATTAGGTTATATTATCGGTGACCAGAAGATGGTTATGAATTTAAATATTGGTAATAATGCAACTTTGAAGTTATAAAGATGGCATGGATTATAAATGTGCACGAAGATTTATTGATGGTTTAATTATGGTTCCTCAAATAGCTGTATAATGGCCGGCATATAAGTATTTGAAAATCCGAAAGGTGGGAAAGAGAAAACTGATGATACATAGCAAATTATCCAATCACACTTTCAAAAAGGGCAAGTTTATAACTCCAATAAATTCTTTGCCGATGATGCAGGAATTTGAAGATGAAAAATCATGGACGTATGGTCGTATGCCCGAGTATCTTTGGCTCGGGTTACTTTTGAAATACTACGGGCGAGAAAAAGGGTTGAGAAAATCCTACGGCATTATTTCTGCACTGCATAAATTAGCCCCTGGTCTCCATAATGCAAGATTGTCACAAATATTAAAGCAGGATACAGATATTCAAAAGAAATTTTATGACTATATTGTTGGCATGGGGGCTAAAGAGGCACTTGCACCGTTAACTATTTATCTTACAGCAAGCCGAGCCCCGGTTTTTGCCGAGTGCTTTTACTGTTCTGAACTGAGTATTGATGATAGATGCGAAGCAATAGTTCAGACTATGCGTGATATAATGGACCATCAGTCTAATGAAGCAACTGATATCAGATTTGTAGCGCTCTATTTCAATCTGCTTTCGGGAAAAGTTCATCTTATGAAAAATCAAGTGGATCTGCTGGTAGCCTATCCGGCATCAAAGCACACTGATGAGATAATGCGGATGGCTCGTCCAACAGTGCGTTCTTTAGAAATGATGATTTTAACTTTTGAGAATGCTGACTCTGAATACTTGAAAGGATTTTGGAGGTGTGTAAGTGAAATGACAGAATGTAGTATATTCGCTGTTGAATTTCCAGAGGAAAGACGAAACATCACAGCATATATGGAAAAGCTACATGAGGTGTTTGTTTATCTTGTGGAATTGTTTACTGCAGCCGATCCGCTTGGTGAAAAAATGAATGTTTTACTTGGAATAGCAACATATTCTTATAAGCGTTTAAAAGAAATATATGAACATGATTTGTTCAATTCCATATCTGGCAGAAGTTGTGTGCGTGTTTTGATAGAAGACTATATTATGATGAAATATCTGGTTAAAAACGAAGCATCTCATGACAACATCTGGCGTGATTACCAGTTGTACGGAATGGGATTATACAAGTTGGTTTTAGCCAGACACAGAGAAAGCGACGTTTCAGAGGAAGCTCACTTTGATGAAAAATATATTGAAGCACTGGTAAATGAATTTAAGGGAGAAGAATTCATTGACATGGATACCAAATATTTTGACAAGCAAAATATAAGACTTAAGGCTGAAAGCGTTGATGAGAAGAATCTTTTTGGCTTATATTATGACTATGACTCTTCTTTTGAACATGGATTGTGGGGAGCAATTCGTGAATCTTCCCTGTTAAAATGCAATAACCCAGCTCACAAATATCATTGCGTTCCGGATATTGAGGATGAGACAAGGCTCAAGACTGCCCTGCCAGATTGTATTATGGTCATGAACAAAACGGTGTCTTTTTTGAACGAACTGTATGGTATACCGGAGCGATTATTAAACGAGGTAATAAACTTTGAAATCAAACCTGTTGTTGAATAAGATCCATTTAATCCAAGCTGAATATAAAGAATTACTTGCAGCGTTGTTGCCAAAACTAAAAAACAGTCATGCTCCAGAAGCATTAGACGAAATTAATTTGTTTTGGTTACGTCATATTGAAGAAGTACAGTTGTATTTAAGGGCTTCGTTTCCAGGAGAAAATAGTTATGTTTTCACAGCCGCTACATACATGGATTATGACGATAAAGAACATCTGCCATTTTTACTAATGGGAGATAAACATGTTCTCGATGATCCGTTGAGCAAGTATGCGGAGATACGAAGCAAAATGCCAAAAGGTAAAGATGCTGAATTCTTGTATAAGCAAATAAGTGTAACGGCGGAAGATAATCTAAAGCTATTAGAAAATGTTCATGAAGAAATTATCATATTACCATTGAGGCTTCTCAACCAACCAAATACCAATAATTCTCTTTATAAAGTTGGAGAGCAGGCATTTGTCAGCTTATTTAATGGTATAAATAGTTTGAGCGATTATTTTTCTAAGTGCGTCAGTTTCGACGATATTATACAATATGCTCGTGAAGATATTAAGAGGCTGGTAATGTTTTCAGAAGATGACGATGCTTCGCTGCCTTTTGAGGAAAGGTTTAAGGCCGCATTGGTAGGAACACAATATATGGTAGATGTAAATAAACCAGATTCAGATAATTTCTTTATGCTTGTATTTGGATGCATACAACAAGCTATAGATGTTATCGTTTCATGTGTGGAATACGGTTGCATTCCGTATATTAGATACCCCGTTTCGCTTCATTATATCTCTTTATTGTCGGAAAACATGTTAGATATAGAGCACATCAATACGCTTCGCTACAAGATGAGTGTAGCTTTTGTTATTTATAAGCTTTGTGATAAGGACAGGCTTGCAACAGTTTGTTTAGATGAATTTATGAAGAAAAATCGGGAGTATGATTTTAATTCAAAGCTGTTTCGTGTTTTGGGTGAACATGGCGTTAATGAAAAGAGTTTTTTAGGTCATACAATCACACAGTTAGTTATTGAGGAATTAGAAGAATTCTATGGCATACTGTCTGGGACAGAGGATAGTGACAAAGCAGAAATTCAGCCGAGCAGTTAACAACTTCCTAGCAGTTCGCTCTTATTTAGTTAATGCATCTCTCATCCGAACACCGACCTGTGATGTTTATGAAAGCCATACCGTTTGTGGTTGTGACTAGGGAAATTCTTCGATGTTAAATACCTGTTTTCTGAACAGCCTTGCTATATAATCAAAGAAAGGCAATGGTGGAGGTGAAAATGAAGTTATATCTTGAGATTGAAACTTCATTCCCCATTACTGATTTACAATTGAAAGTGAGAGTGAAAATAAAATTATGATAATATATGAATTAAAAATTTATAACTTCCGCCGATTCAAATCTGTGGATGGTGCTCCTGGCCTGCAAATCACTTTTCATAAAGGACTTAATGCCCTGATTGGAGAGAATGATTCCGGAAAAACTGCAGTAATTGATGCGCTTAAGCTGATTTTGCTAACGCAGAGCAATGAGTACATCAGACCGGTAGATGAGGATTTTTATAAGCCTACCAATGGTGATACTTGCTCTGAGTTTAAGATCGATTGCACGATTACAGAGTTTACTCAGAATGAAGCGAAGAACTTTATTGAATATTTGAGATTCAAAAAGAATGGTGAAAAAGTTGAATACACGCTTGAACTTCATTATCGTGCCTGGAAAGATGGTCACAAAATCTTTCAGGAAGTGCGTGTGGGCGACGTAGACGATGGTATTTTGATGGACGGAAAGGCAAGAGATTTGTTGAAAGCTGTCTATTTGAAACCACTCCGGGACGCTGAACGTGAGATGAGTTCCGGTCGCAGTTCCAGAATTTCACAAATACTTCTTAATCATCCTGTTTTTAAAGATAAGAAGGAACACATCGTTCTGGATATTTTTCAAGACGCAAACAAGAGGATAGAGGATTACTTCTCGGATGATGCAGAAGGAAAACGCATTCTCCAAACAATTCGTGATAATTTAGAATCGTTCAATGACAAAGGACAAGCCAGCAACGCAGAGTTAAAGACATCAGATATTCAACTCAAGGCTATACTTGAATCTCTATCGTTGAACGCTCCAGAGATTAACCCAGGATTGGGGGAATTGAATCTGCTATTCATTGCAGCAGAACTATTACTCCTTAAGGATGATACCGATGGTGGAATGAAACTGGCTCTGATTGAGGAATTGGAAGCTCATCTGCATCCACAGGCTCAGCTTCGGTTGATCAGCTATCTTCAAAATGAATATAACGAGAATGATGTTCAAATTATCATATCCACGCACAGTCCAATTCTTGCCTCCAAAATTAACCTTAAGAATTTGATCCTAATGAAAGATGGTGTCGGATATGATTTGGCAGAGGGGATGACTGGACTTCAAAAAGGAGATTACCTGTTTCTTCAGCGCTTTCTGGATTCGACCAAAGCTAATTTATTCTTCGCGAAGGGCATTATAATGGTAGAAGGTGATGCAGAGAACATTCTGATTCCGGTAATTGCTGATATTCTTGGATATCCGTTAGAGAAATATGGAGTATCCATTGTAAACGTGGGTAGTACGGCCTTTCTTCGATACAGTGGGATTATGGTAAGGAAAGATGGACACACCATTGGGATTCCGGTTTCTGTGATTACAGATTGTGATGTGAAACCATATGATGTTGACCTAGTGACGAAGGACAGGAAGTTTAACGAGAAAACAACTGAATCGGCGCAGGCTGAAAAAGAAAAAAATGAGAAATATACCAACGGTTCAGTTCACGGATTCACTTCACCGAGGTGGACGCTGGAGTATTGCATTGCCATGAGCAGTCTTTCGGAAGATTTCCATAAAGCAGTACATTACGGAATGAAAATTTTGAATGCACGAGAATATATTTCACTAACGAATGAAAAAATTACCGAAGCAAATCTAGCAGCTGAAGAAGAAGCAAGACAATGGTATAATTTGCCTCGGGCAGAAACTGCATACAAGATTTACGACTTAATGCTCAATGAGGACGGAAAGAGCAGCTTAAAAGCAATTGTTGCTCAATGCTTAGCGTCAATTTTGCGCTGGGAAATATCGATAATACCGAACGAACTCACACAAGAAAAAATGTTTGATCTTGATTTGTATGGTCTGAAAACAGATGAGCAAAAGAAATCAAAGCTGAAATCCAAGATTGAGAGAGAGCAATTTCTAAGCTATATAGTGAACGCCATCAAGTATGCAGCAGGAGAAACTGTATAGATAGGGGGGGCCATGATGGAATGGGAAATTTCTGATCAGGATATTGAATCAACTGAGAAGCTTCTTTTACCAGAAGGAGCACACTTCCCAGAGGATGCAAGAAGTGTTATACGTTGTTGGCATTCAGCTGACGTGTCGGCTTGTCCGGGTAGTGGAAAAACAACTGTCCTTCTTGCAAAGTTGAAACTACTGGTTGATAGGATGCCACTTGAAAATGGTGCAGGAATTTGCGTCCTTTCTCACACAAATGTTGCTGTGGATGAAATTAAAAAACGGCTTTCAGGCTATGCTGATAAGCTTCTTAGCTATCCAAATTACATCGGAACAATCCAATCATTTGTTGATAAGTTTGTGACGATGCCATATCTGCGAAATCTTGTCGGCCGGAATGTACAAGCGGTTGACGATCTTACTTATGCGCAGCATATGCTAAACAGAATGCAGAATAGCGCGAAGTACAGGGCTCTGGATTTTGTGACAAAAAATAGTTTTGAAACTGGTGGTCAGTTTACCGAGCGGCTTGAACATATACAGGCACTGTATGTACGGGATGATGGCTCCCTTTGTGTAGGAAAACAGAAAAGAGCGTTGGCTGGTGCGGACAAACATTCTGCCAAGCAGTATAATGCATTGATTGCAGATCTCTTAAAATATGAAGGCATAATGCGGTATCAAGATGCTTATTCATATGCCAAAACCGCTGTAGATGCTTTAACCGGAACATATATAGAGCTCTTTTCATTACGATTCCAGTATGTGTTTATCGATGAATATCAGGACTGTGATAGTATTCAGCGACAAGCATTAGCCGCAATATTTAACTCAACAAAATGTACAGTAATCAAAATTGGGGATTCAGATCAAGCTATTTATAACTCTTCGGAAGACAAAACACCAGATTGGGTGCCTCAAGACGGTTTCTTGCCTATCCTGACCTCTTGTAGATACAGTCAGGAAATTGCTGATGTGATTTGCAAACTAAAGAAAGACAATAAAAATATCGTTACATCTGCGGGTAAGACTGGTGTTAAAGCGGTATTACTTATTTTTGACCCTGAAAAAATCGACAGAGTGATTAGTGGATTTATCCATGCATTGGAGACGCACGGCCTTTATGATAGTGAAGGCGTATATAAAGCTATCGGTGCTGTCAGAAATAAGGACTCGTCCGGGCTTAAAATTGGAAGCTATTGGTCAGAGTTTGACAGTTCTGCGAAAAAACAGGTTGAGTATAATTACTGGGCACTAGTAGACGATATTGTCACAAGTTTATTAGAAGGTAATTTATACAGAGCAGAACACATTGTTCGTAAACTCCTATGCCGTATATTCCATTATGCTAAAGTTATACATCCAATATCAGGCAAGGAGTATTCCATCTATACAATAAAAAGGTTGCTTGATGATGAATATCGAGAAATATATCGTCAGTGGATTTACCAAATGTCAAGAAAGCAGAAAATTGATAGAGAAGCTATTGACTGTTTAATGCGGCAAAAGATAAATGAACTTATGAAGGTTAAGAATCTCTATGCAGATGATATTTTTAACTGCCTACCAGAGTATTTTCTTGATAAGGCGGCTGTTGTAAGTCAGACGAAAAAAAACGAGAAAAATGTATTCATTGATCCAATCAGAGGACGTAGGATAGAATTTGACACAATTCATGGAGTCAAGGGTGAAACGCATGATGCGACCCTTTACCTCGAAACTGATAGGCAAGGGGCATCAGATCTAAATAGAATTCTTCCATATTACGGCGCAGGCAAACTTGGGAACTCGAATTTGTTTGATTATAGTCGCAAGCTTGCCTATGTTGGCATGAGCAGACCTAAGAAATTGTTATGTGTGGCGATGCAAGCAAAAACTTATGAAAAAAGCAAGGGCGCATTTACTGATGATTGGGAGATCATCGATCTGAGGAAACAAGGGTTTACGTGATATTTGTTATCGACAACGAATGACTGCTTATAGAATGACAAATTCCAGATTGTCGAGCTGGAAAAATCGAATTTCGATAAGGGATATAGTTTTAATTAGATATTGCGAAGAATAAAGCTCTTGACAAAACAATTAGTGTCAAGGGCTTTATTGTTGGTAGTATTTACAATTAACAAAAATATTTCTGTGTACGGAGATGCTGTGGTATGACCAAATCTAAAAATCTATGATATAATCTAAAAGAATAGTATGAAGAGGTTGAAATAATAAAGGAGTGCATTACCTATGTTAGGAAGGACAGTTATGATTCCGCCAAGGGATGATTCTACACTTTCAACATCATTTTTATACACTCACCACATGTTGAAACCGCCGTGCTTCTCGTGCGGAAACCTTGATTTTAGGCGGGTTTGAGGGATTTTTAGTGGGAAATGGAGTTGTGTTTTTGCGGAAGGTGAGATGGATAAGTTTCCGCAGATAAGGGGACGGGGATAACGCCCTAGAGTTTGAAAATGAGGGTTTTGTCGGACATAAGATACAATCTGGCACCTTCTACGTTTTGGCAAAAGATATATTACATGGATAAAACTAAACTCTGTAACAGAACAATTATCAAGTCCTAATTATCTCATTATTGAACGGCTTTTGTTATAAACGGTTTATCTGAAATATAAATTTTCTACTAAGGAGAATATATACATGAAAAATAATATTTTATATCATTATTGTAGCAATGAAAAAGCATATAATATCCTTAAAGGAAAAACTATTCGTTTATCTGATATTATAAAGAGTAATGATTCCTTTGAAATGAATATTTTGTTTCCAGAATTTTTTGATGAATTGTTAAATATCTATAATGATTTTAACGGGTTTGATTATGAATTTTGTTATAATAAAAAAAGAAATAGTATTGCATGGCAGCATTTTGTAAAAGATTTGGAGAAAGAAGTTACAAAATTGATTCACAGCGGTAATATATCAACATATGTAGTTTGTTTTTCAGAAGAAGGGGATTTGTTAAGCCAATGGAGAGGATATGCTAATGATGCTCAAGGAGTTGCGCTAGGTTTTGATTTTAACATGTTAGAAAAATATGCACAAAATAGTAGTTTACTCAGGCTAGAAAAAGTAATATATCTTTCACCAGAGGAACGTAAACAGTTAATCTATAACAGTGCCAAGGAGATTTTGTTCATTATTAATACTGTGTTAAATGCAAAAATGGAAGGGAATGTGATAATCGAAGATGGGTTAGAATTTGGTAATTATATATTTGAAAATATACGCTTTAATATTTTGCAACAAATAAATGAAACCGTATGTTATAAAATGAACGGTTTTAAAGAAGAGTGCGAATGGCGATTATATTTAGATAACCCAATTAATAAAGAAACGGATAAAGTAGAGTTAGTGAAAATGCTAGGAAATGATGAGCAATGGAATCAGGTAGCTTTAGAGTTTATAAATGAACGCTTGAATTTTCAGGTGACTTCAAAGAATATAGTCCCTTATTTAGAGATTTCATTTAGTGAAATTGATAAGACTAATAAATTAATAAAAGAGATAATTGCTGGTCCTTGTAATCAGATTAGTGAAGTTGATATGAATTTATTTTTAAAAAAGTATAATATCGTGGAATGTGCCTTCAATCCATCACAAGTAAATTATGTAAGGCATTAATAAATGTAACACAATGAATTTGCTTAAAAATTAAGAACAATTGACTCTAAGGAATAGGTACATTCATAAAGAGGTGATTTTCGTACAAAAGGGGTAGGAGGGGTTAAAATCACGAAGAAATTTGACCCTCCGCAATGTAATGAAAATATTTTTGCCATGTAGTATAAAACATCTGTTCTACCGCATGTTGAGACAGTGGCGTTGCTCGTGCGGAAGCCTTGATATTACGGGCGTTTATGGGTTTTTAGTGTGATATGGAGTTGTGTTTCTGCGGAAGGTGAGATGGATAAGTTTTCGTAGATAGGGGGACGGGGATAACGCCGGACAGTTTGAAAATGAGGATTTTGTTGGACATGAGATACAATCTGGCAAAACCCTTACTATATGGCAAAAGGGAAACGAGTTGCTAAACCTATGTAATGTGCTTTTGGTATAAAAATTTGCGTTTATATGTTAAAATTATTCAAAATCTATTTTATTGCGAGGGATACATCTATGTCAAAGCTTCAATACCATTCAATTAAGCAACTTATCAATTCTTTTATAGCGCAAGGAAAAGAGGGTGAGTGTTGGGACTTCAAACAAGTGGCATAGTGAAACGTCAACACTAGTCAAAGATATTATTTGTTTCGCAAACACTGTGCATGATGAAAATTGTTATATCATTTTTGGCGTTTCTGATGATTTGCAAGTTACGGGTATGAAAGGAATTCGGCGTAAACAGGCTGACATTATAGAAGCAATTTCAAACTTACATTTTGCGGGTGACAATTATCCTAAAATATCAGTAGAAACAATTCAATATTATGACGTTGATATTGACGTTTTGATTATTTACAATACAGATAAAACACCAATATATTTGAAAAGAACGTATGGGAAAATGCGCGAGGGTTGTATTTATTTGCGTATTGAAGACAAGAACACGCCTGACAATAGTAATGCAGATATTTCGGATATAGAAAATCTTTGGCGAAAAAGATTAGGTCTAACTAAATCGCCTTTGGCTTATATTTATGACCGACTACATAATAAATTGGAATGGACTGAAAGTGAAAATGTTTTCTACAATATTAATAAGCCGGAATATACCATTGAAATCATTCAAGATGAAGATGATAACTTAGATCGAGACGAGTTCTATTCTTTTGCTATGACAAATGAGCGCACATCTTTTGGAACACTCAATATTAAATACCAACAAACAATTCTTGATAGTTATCAGATTGCTGTGTTAGATAGTGGGCGGCTACTAATACCAACTCCGAAATGGGGATTTGTTTGTCACGACACATATAGGACAAATAGCAAATTCAGCTACAAATACTACATTTTGGGAAGTAATCATTATCATGTTTTATCTTTTCTTTATGACAAGGAAAATAGCGACCAAAGGTATGCATTTGACGACCTCAAAGATATTGTCATATTTTATCAATCAGAAGATGAGCGGTTAGCTTTTGAAGATTATTTAGAAAATCACCAAGAATTGGTAAATGACCATGTGAACGCTATTGACAGATACAATTATATTCAAACAGACAATGAAAACAAAACTGCTTTATATAAGCAGCGGCTACATACGGGAATAGCGTTAAATTATATTCTTAATGAGTGGCGGAAAAGGGGAGGCTATGAGTGAAAATAAAGATTTGTTTTATTTTATTGAGCGAGTAATACAACTTGAAGAATTTTGGAAAGTGAATTATTATCTTCGTTCAATGAAAAAAGCACCACATGGTGGAATAAAAATTTTACCAAGAGGGGTAAAACTGCAAATCAGGCACTCTATAACAAAATGTTGTGGCGAAGCTTTTGCCATGTAGCATAAAAGACACCTTCCACCACATATTGAAACCGCCGTGTTTCTCGTGCGGAAACCTTAATTCTATACGGGAAAGCGGAATTATTTGGAGCAAATGGAGTTGTGTTTTAACGTGAGGTGAGTTGGATAAGTTTCCAAAGATAGGGGAAAGGGGATAGAACTTAAAATTCATTATAGGACTACACGATGAAAGTGAAAAATTACTGAATCTTTCTTCTCATTATGTTATACTTATTGAAATAAACTGTGATTTAAAAAGCTGAGCAGCCACATTTTATTAGTCTTAAATTTAATGGTTAATTCACAAAAGACAGGATGTTTAGCGATGAAAGTAAATTTAAATGTAATTTTGGATGCGATCGAAATGGCAGATGATAATTACACATATTTTTTGGATCTGGAAACAGGAGAAAGTGTATTCCTTGTAGATGAACTGGTTACTGGTCTGGATAATAAGGGACTGGATCATGAAATTGAAGAAAACTTGGGACGTTATTTAAGGCTTCCGACAAAATTTGAAATTCACGAATATCATATCATGGAAGAATTTATCTGGACTTTAAAAGGTAAAAAGGCGGAAGAATTGGGCTATGCCATACGGGGGCGGGGCGCGTTCAGGAGATTTGACGATATGATTGATAGAATGGGGATTACACAGCAGTGGTATAATTTTCAGGCGAAATATTACAGGGAACTGGCGATTGAGTGGTGCCAGGAGAATGGTTTAGAATATACAGAGGAGAGCATGTGAAAATAGGTTGGCTTCGGTGAAATCTGTTCTGGGTTAAACGCCGTGTTTATGAATATGCTGTTTAAACTTAATTACGACATCTTCCTTGTCGAAAAAAGCGGCACGGCATATTTATCGTAAATTGGACTATGTGGATTCCGGGGCAATGTTTTATTTATGATATGGAAAGCAGGAAAGATCATGATACGGTATGTAACAAAGAACGATGAAGGTCAAATACTATCCATGATGGAACTGGTAAAAGATGATTTTGCCGGGTATAAAGAAAAGGAATTTTTAGAAGCAGTATATAGTGCCATCAGCAATGATGAAGCAATTATGGAAGAAAAAGATGGTAGAATTGCAGGAATGCTTATGTGTTCAAGGGGAGAAAAAGAATTGTCTTTTCTTGCCGTACATCCTGAGTATCGAAAGAAAGGTGTTGCTAAAAGATTGATTGAGAAAATGACGGAGTGGTTTACTGTAGGAGATATTATTTCCGTCGTTACATTCCAAGACGGCGACCCAAAAGGGATACCTGCCAGGGCGTGCTATCATGCATGTGGATTTGCAGATGATGAAAAATTGACTGTATTTGAGTATCCCTGCCAGAAGATGGTTCTTAGGATTTTACATTAATGTGATGGGGAAATCTGAGAGCATTGGAGCTGCTTGAATGATACCCAAAGCACAGTTTAAAAGGTGAGTATTGTGGAGAAGAAAAAGCTTGTAAAATATTTTTATGAGGTAATTGTTTCAAATAATTTACTGGATGAGCTTTCCCAATATATTTCGGAGGATTGCGTACTGAAAGTTGGAGAAAAAATGGTACCGCTTGGATTAGACGGTATGAGACAGCATTTAGCCGAGGTAAAAAAGACTTATCCGGACTACACTATGAACATTATTAAGCAGTATGCAGATGGCGATTATGTTATCTCTGAATTTATTATGCAGGGGACTCATAAGGGAGAGTTTATTGGTATCAAACCAACGAATAAGAAACTCACTATTACAGGGGTTGATATTGATAAAGTAGTGGATGGAAAAATTGTTGAACACGGAGGCGCAACAAATACTTTTGACACTTTTTTTGAAAACAATTTAATCAGGCCGGTGTAGTATCTAATCTACTGTATTTTTAATAATAAGCCTCTATTAAAGCACGAGTCAGAGAACGGCTGGTGCTTTTTGTGTGCCCGATAAGGGCCGTCTATGAGTTTGGGAATGGAGATACGATTGCGCAGGATGATAGAATTAAAATATAAATGTATCAAAAGCGTGTGTCTTTATTTAATAATTAGTGCTAAGATATATATGAAAGCCCCAGCCCCTTTAATTATCGCCGGAATAGAGATTTTAGAAAAAATAGGTTATATAATACCTCAGTATTGTTAAAAAACTTCCGGTTATTATGAGAGGCGGACATCAAAAAAGGAAATACGGGACAACTTTTAAGGGAAAAATCATAGCGCCGGCGCGGATGACTCTGACAGATAACGATGCTCTAATAGATATAATGTGATATGATAGCATACGGGAATCCTTGCCGTTTTGTGAGAGAAAATAAATAGATTTCAAATTATTTGAATTTCCGGAGGTAGGAGTTTGGATTTAGTTTATATCAATCAAATGTTAAGCAGAGAGAGTTTATATTGGGGTTCCTGCTGTTACGAAGATGTAGAATTAAAATTTGATGTTACGCCACATGAATATCTCGAATTTATGGAGGAGGATTTAAAGGGAGAAGATAAGCGGAATTTAATTAATGCATTATCTAATGCTAAAAGAGCGTTGGATTGTCAAATAGAATCTCTTTTATATGGATACTGTTTAAAAGCTTATACTGATAAGAAAAAGATGGCAATACCAAATAAGATTGATCTGTTAAACCGGTTAGGGATAATTGCACCCAGGATATTGAGAAAAATAAATAAAGTCAGGAATACAATGGAGCATGATTTTTATTGTCCTGGGATTGATGAGGTCCAGGATTTTGCTGATGTAATTTTATTATTTATAAGTTATACGGATAAATATTTATTTGAAACCAAAAAAGAGTGTGAATTAATCGATGACGAAAGCCAATTTTTTTGCATACCGGAATTTGACAGAGATGAACAGAAAATTATTGTTGATGTGAGAGGTTCGCTCCAAGGAACGCAAACTATTACATTTGAAGCGGGTAACGAGAACCTGGAGCTGTTTATAGAGTTTTTAAGGTTATATATTAATCTGATTTGTTAGCGTTTATTATGTCCGGTCATTTAAAAGCTTTTTGATAAATAGATTGGTTCAGGTATTTCTAATGGAGGTAATCCGAAAGATTGATGCTGAATTTGTATCAGGTCCTTCTGGTAACATAATGTTTAATAGACGGGGAGAAGATTGATGAATGATTTATTAAAGAGTAAAGAATACGATTTCGTAAATGATAAGGACAAGCAGTTTATAGTGGCGTTTGATTCGGAAATGCAGAAGCTGGGGTATACGTGTAACCGAACAATAGGAGAGGGATATTGCTGGGGAAAGAATATGATTATTTACACAAAAGCCGGAGTGAAAAGCAAAAAATCGTATGCCCGAATTTATTTACGGGATAATGACTTGATTCTCCGTATGTATTTCAGCAATGTAAATAGTCAGAAACAGGCTATTGAACAGGCCCCAGACTATATTCAGCATGCATTTACCGGTGATTATGGAGCTTGTAAGCATTGTCATAATATGAAAGAGGACAGTACATGCAGCCATAGAAAAAGCTATACGATTCAC
>UMGN01006400.1_pt1 | contig 18197 bp, 12 predicted proteins | sample 1965281 | NCBI WGS metagenome assembly UMGN01 (sample SAMEA4836073, study PRJEB28245) | human gut metagenome | biome: gut microbiome; material: fecal sample | place: Denmark | collected 2008 | reverse complement strand
TTGACGAACGCCCGGAAGAAGTAACAGACATGGCGCGCAGCGTTAATGCAGAAGTAATTGCTTCTACTTTCGACGAACCGGCAGAACGCCACGTAAAAATTGCAGGTATCGTATTGGAAAAGGCAAAACGTCTGGTAGAATGTGGTCACGACGTAGTTATCTTCCTTGATTCTATTACTCGTCTGGCTCGTGCATACAATACAGTATCTCCTGCATCCGGTAAAGTTCTTTCCGGTGGTGTGGATGCAAATGCACTTCATAAACCTAAACGCTTCTTCGGTGCTGCCCGTAATATTGAAAACGGTGGTTCACTGACTATTATTGCTACCGCATTGATCGATACCGGTTCTAAAATGGACGAAGTTATCTTCGAAGAATTCAAGGGTACAGGTAACATGGAGTTGCAGCTCGACCGCAACCTGTCCAACAAACGCATCTTCCCGGCAGTCAACATTACCGCATCCAGCACTCGTCGCGACGACCTGTTGCTTGATAAAACAACCCTTGACCGCATGTGGATATTGCGCAAATATCTTGCCGACATGAATCCGATCGAAGCAATGGACTTTGTTAAAGACCGTCTGGAAAAAACCAGAGACAACGACGAATTCCTGATGAGCATGAACAGCTAATCAACAGCAAACTTATAAATGAACGGTGAACAAACTGCGCCATAACAAGTGCAGTTTATTCACCGTTTTCTTTTTCGGTAACCCATTTTATGACTTATCACCTGCCGTTTATCACTTATCATTCAACTCCCATCACCGATAGTTACCCCTAACCGCTTGCCACACCTTTCATTTTTGTACAAAATACTTTCATTTGCGTCCAAAACTACTACCTCGCCCTTTTTTACGTTTCCTTTTTTCCTACTTTTGCTTCCAAATCAAATATTACTTAATTCTAACCAGTAATGAAAACTATTTATCCATTCATGGGATTAGCCCTGTGCAGCGTGACAGCGCAGGCCCAAGAAAAGCCCAATTTCCTGATTATCCAGTGCGACCATCTGACACAACGCGTTGTGGGAGCTTACGGACAAACACAAGGCTGCACCCTCCCTATTGACGAAGTCGCTTCACGAGGAGTTATCTTCTCCAATGCTTATGTAGGCTGCCCTCTCAGCCAACCCTCACGCGCTGCTTTATGGAGTGGCATGATGCCTCATCAAACCAATGTACGTTCCAACTCCAGCGAACCTATCAACCCACGTATTCCCGAAAATGTACCGACATTAGGAAGTCTTTTTTCTGAAAACGGTTACGAAGCCGTACACTTCGGAAAAACGCATGACATGGGTTCACTTAGAGGATTCAAGCATAAAGAACCAGTAGCCAAGCCATTCACTGATCCGGAATTCCCGGTCAATAACGACAGCTTCCTGGATGTAGGAACATGCGAAGATGCTGTTGCTTATCTAAGTAATCCGCCGGAAGAACCATTCATCTGTATCGCAGATTTTCAGAACCCTCACAATATCTGTGGATTTGTAGGAGCGAACGAAGGAGTACATACCGACCGCCCCATTAGCGGAACCCTTCCGGAACTACCAGCCAATTTCAATGTAGAAGACTGGAGCAATATCCCTAAACCTGTACAATACATCTGCTGCAGTCATCGCCGCATGACCCAGGCCTCTCATTGGAATGAAGAGAATTACCGTCATTACATTGCTGCTTTCCAACACTATACCAAGATGGTTTCCAAGCAAGTAGACAGCGTATTGAAAGCACTTTACTCCACTCCTGCCGGAAAAAACACAATCGTTATTATCATGGCTGACCATGGTGATGGGATGGCTTCACACCGCATGGTGACCAAACACATCAGCTTCTACGATGAAATGACCAACGTACCGTTTATCTTTTCAGGTCCCGGCATCAAACAACAGAAAAAGCCCATAGACCAAGTATTGACACAGCCTACACTGGATCTTCTGCCTACCCTTTGTGATTTGGCAGGAATTCCTGTTCCGGCCGAAAAACCGGGAATCAGCCTTGCACCTATATTAAAAGGAGAGAAACAGAAAAAAACTCACCCTTATGTCGTTTCCGAATGGCATAGCGAATATGAATATGTCGTTACTCCCGGACGTATGGTACGCGGACCGAGATACAAGTACACTCACTATCTGGAAGGTAACGGAGAAGAGCTATATGATATGAAAAAGGATCCGGGAGAACGCAAGAATCTCGCCAAAGACCCTAAATACAGTAAAGTCCTCGCCGAACACCGTGCCATGCTTGATGATTACATCGCCCGCACCAAAGACGATTACCGGAGTTTGAAAGTAGATGCCGATCCACGATGCAGAAACCATACTCCCGGCTACCCCAACCACGAGGGCCCTGGGGTACGAGAGATACTCAAAAGAAAATAAATTATAAAAAAGAGTGAAGATTTCTTTGTAATCTTCACTCTTTTTAGTTCTTTTGCAGATAAACTTACAAGCAAGCAATTCTTATATCAGGTGAAAAAACACAGACGTCATATAATTGCAATAGTCGTAACCGCATTAATATCGGTCACCTTATATGCTGCACGTACAAATTCAGATCATCTTTCTTTATTACAACCTTTACTTGAATACAATCATCCATTTAGTCCGGACGCCCCTGTCGACAGCATCATTGCCTGGGAAAAACTTTTAGAACCGGAATTACAAAAGGAACAACAATACCCACTCCTATTCCAGATAAATCTGCTGACCGTTCAAGCCTTAATCACAGAAGGCAACATCAGTCTCGCCATCAACCAGGCCAATCAGATGTACCAGAAAGCCAGAGAAATGGACTATCCTTTGGGAACAGCACTCGCATTACACGCCATTGGAAATACCTATTTAAGTTCGTCAACACCACAAGTTGCCATCAAATCGTATAAGGAAGCATTAGAAATCATTCAGAAACTCCCTCATGCCAACCAATATATCAAAACGATCTTGTCCCAATTTATCCTGACGAAGCTCAACTATCACCAAATGACAGATATAGAAGACAATATCCGGGAACTCGAATCTGTTATCAACAAGGATACGAATCCCCAAGACGATTTCCACCTTGTTTATTGTCAGGCATTCTATCGCATCCAGATGCATCATCTTCCGGAAGCATTAAACTATATACGACAAACCGAACAAATCAGCCGGCAACACCAGTACCCATATTTTCATTTAATGATTAAATACCTGTATTCACGCTACTACACTGAATCCAAAGAATACACGCAGGCACTAACCACACTTGACGAATTACTTTCGCATACCAAAGCAGCCAACTCATACAGATCCCTGCAAGTACTGAAAGATCGTGCACACATACTTACACTAATGGGAAACAGCAAGGAAGCATGTGAAGCTTATGAAATATTCAATACGTACAAAGACTCTTTGGACGCAATGAATTATATTCGCCAAATCAATGAATTGCACACCCTCTACCAAATAGATAAAAATGAACTGGACAACTTAAACAGACAGAAGACAATCCTCTACTGGAGCTGGTTCACCATCCTATTCATAGTCATACTGATTGTATTTTTCATCCTTTTGGTCAGACGAGGAAATAAAAAACTGCGCCAATCACAGCAGGAACTGGAAAAAGTGAAAAAGCAAGAAGAAAATTCCATCCGGACAAAGAGCCTTTTCCTTTCCAACATGAGCCATGAAATTCGCACGCCGCTCAATGCGTTGTCCGGCTTCTCCTCCATCCTGACGGAAGAATCCATCGACAACGAGACCCGGAAACAGTGTAGCGATATTATTCAGCAAAATTCAGAACTGTTACTCAAGCTGATTAACGACGTAATCGACTTGTCCAGTCTCGAAGTAGGCAAGATGAAATTCAAATATGAGCGATGTGATGCAGTGGCAATATGCAGAAACGTTATCGACATGGTTGAGAAAATAAAACAAACGAATGCTAACGTCCGTTTTTCGACCTCTCTCCATTCATTAGAATTGACGACAGACAATGCAAGGTTACAACAATTATTAATCAACCTTCTCATCAATGCAACCAAATTTACTCCGCAAGGTTCCATCACCATGGAACTGGAAAAACAGACAGAAGACATAGCACTGTTTTCCGTGACCGACACCGGTTGCGGTATCTCTCCGGAGAATCAGAATAAAATATTCAACCGTTTTGAGAAACTGAATGAAAATGCTCAAGGGACAGGACTCGGTCTGTCTATCTGCCAACTCATTATCGAGCAGCTGGGCGGCAAAATATGGATTGACTCCAATTATGAGGAAGGAGCCCGTTTCCTGTTCACACACCCCATTTACCATGAGCAACAAGGAAAGGAGGAAGCCGAATGAAACAAGTCCTGCTCCTGATCCTTCTATTATGCTGCACCCTCACCGGAAAAGCCAGCACCGAGATTGTTTTGGAATCCGACAGCCTGATAAAGGTGTTGGAAACATTACCGTACGATACGACACGGCTGAATGTTCTCAATCAAATCATCAGAATAGAACAAAACAACCAGCAATGTATCCAATATTCAGATGCATTAATGAAAGAAGCATTGCAACTGGGAAATGACAAATATGCCGGTCTGGCTGCTTACTACCATATTTTATACTATTACAATCGTAATAATCAAGACAGTGTAGCCAAATGGCTCACCATAATGGAGCCTCATGCCCGGAAATCAGATTTATGGAATTACTTCTTTGATGCCAAACGTTTCCAGATAGACCTGTACACATTCAACGAACAATACGAACTTGCTATCAACGAATCTCAAAAGATGCAACAGCAAGCCTCCCAAATGAATAGTAACCGGGGTAGTATGGCTGCCTATCAATGCTTGAGTAATGCATATATCGGCAGCCAGCGCTGGGATAAAGGAATAGAAGCACTGGAGGCTGCCTACCAGCTACTCACTCCGACAGAAAATCCGGTGGTCCGTATCTCGGTATTGTCACAGTTAGTATCCGTTGTCAAAGAAAAGAAGGATAATAAAAAACTACTCAAATATTTGCAGGAACTGGAAAACACTCTTCATAACCACATCAGTGCAAACCCATCCTTAAAAGCGGGATTTGCCGATGTATACCTGTTCAATGAACTGTTCTACAGCTATTATTACCTGAATACCCATCAGCCGCAACAAACCTATGAACATCTCGTAAAATCTAAAGAATATCTGGACGAGAATACTTATTTCATGTATAAAGTACTCTATTTCGACACATTTGCCAAATATTACCAGGCAATTGGAGCCTACCAACAGGCATCGGATTATATCGACACGACACTGACGATGTTGAAGAAAGACTTCACAAGCGACTATGCCGAACAGCTACTCGAAAAGGCCAGAATATGGAAACAGGCAGGGCAAAGCGGAAAAGCCATCCCCCTGTATGAGCAGGCACTTGCCATCAAAGACTCGACAGCCACTGTACTCTCAAACAATCAGATGGCACAGATACAAAGCAAATACAATATCGAAAAAACAGAACTGGATCAAAAAAGGGAAAACAACCGGATCCAGCTCACCTATCTGATCTTTATATTTGTTATCCTGATTCTGCTTTTTATCTTTATGGCACGACTCTTTATGGTACGGAAGGCACTCAAATACGCGGAAAACGAAATCCGGAAAACAACAGAAAACGTGCGGAAGACCAATGAAATAAAAAATCGCTTCCTGTCCAACATGAGCTATAACATCCGTACCCCACTCAACAATGTGGTCGGTTTCTCACAACTCATAGCCAGCGAACCCAATATAGACAAGGAAATAAGGCAAGAATACTCAAACATCATCCACAAAAGTTCGGAGAAGTTAATGAGACTTGTCAATGACGTTCTCGACTTATCCCGTTTGGAAGCTCAGATGATGAAGTTCCAGTTGCAAGACTATGATGCCACTACCCTATGCAAGGAAGCATGCAGCATGGCGCAGATGAGGAACGAAGAAACTGGTATCCAGATTGAATTTTCCAGCGAAACGGACGCCCAAATTCATACCGATATAATGCGACTGACACAGGCCTTGATTAGCGTACTGGTGTACCCACAAGAACACCGGCAAGCACGAATCATCCGGTTCACATTAAGCCAGAATGAAGACATGCTTTGTTTCCGGATCACTAATTCACCTTTGGCAGACCATGCATTCGTATCACAGGAAACCATCATCCGGCATGATATCAACCTGTTGTTACTAAAACATTTCGGAGGAAACTATCTCGTCAACGATAAAACTCCCGAAGGTCCGGAAATTGTTTTCATCTACCCCATCGTTTCCGAATCGAAATAAAGCACTATCTTTGCAAAGTGTAAACTTAAACACTTAATTATGTACACCAACAAACAGATTTGGAGTGTCAGTTATCCGATACTACTGAGCTTGCTGGCACAAAATGTCATCAATGTCACCGACACAGCATTCCTCGGACACGTGAGTGAAGTAGCCCTTGGAGCATCAGCTATGGGCGGGTTATTCTATATATGCGTATTCACCATCGCATTCGGATTCAGTACCGGTTCGCAGATAGTCATCGCACGACGCAATGGCGAAGGACGCTATTCGGATGTCGGTCCCGTCATGATTCAAGGAATCATGTTCCTGTTCGTCATGGCCCTGCTGCTATTCGGATTCACCAAAGCATTCGGTGGAAACATCATGCGTTTGCTGGTTTCTTCAGAATCCATCTACGAAGGAACAATGGAGTTTCTGAACTGGCGTATTTACGGATTCTTTTTCTCTTTTATCAATGTCATGTTCCGGGCATTGTACATCGGCATTACACGCACTAAAGTGCTAACCATCAATGCTATTGTCATGGCATTAACTAATGTCGTACTGGACTATGCATTAATTTTCGGAAAGTTCGGTTTGCCGGAAATGGGTATCAAAGGGGCTGCTATTGCTTCCGTATTGGCAGAAGCCTCCTCCATTCTCTTTTTCGTCATCTATACGTATGCCACGGTCGATTTAAAGAAATACGGTATGAACCGCCTGCGCACATTCGACCCAGCATTGCTGATGCGGATTCTTAGTATCTCCTGCTTCACCATGCTGCAATATTTCCTGTCGATGGCTACCTGGTTCGTTTTCTTCGTAGCCGTAGAACGGTTGGGACAACGGGAACTGGCGATTGCCAATATCGTCCGGAGTATTTATGTCGTATTGCTGATTCCGGTCAACGCACTGGCTACGACTACCAACAGTCTTGTCAGCAATGCTATTGGTGCAGGAGGCATCCAGCACGTGATGCCGCTCATTAATAAAATTGCGCGTTTCTCCTTTTTCATCATGCTGGGGTTAGTAGCGGTATCGGCACTGTTTCCGCAATTCCTGCTCTCCATTTACACTAGTGAAGCTGCGCTCATTACGGAATCCGTACCCTCGGTATATGTAATTTGTTGCGCCATGCTTATCGCATCCGTAGCCAACGTGGTGTTTAACGGTATCTCCGGAACAGGAAATACACAGGCAGCCCTGTTGCTCGAAACGATTACAATTATCATCTACGGATCATACATCATTTTCATCGGAATGTGGCTGAAAGCACCGATCGAAATTTGCTTTACGATTGAGATTGTGTATTATAGCTTGCTGTTGATAACAAGTTATATTTATCTCAAAAAAGCAAAATGGCAGAATAAAAAGATATAAATACAAGAGATTTTTGTACATTTGCAAGCTCAAATAAAGAGTAGACGGAAAAGTCCCTCTTTCGGCCAAGTAAATTGTAATTAGTAATTCGTAATTAAATAACTATGTTCGATAATTTAAGTGAAAGACTAGAACGGTCATTCAAGATTCTGAAAGGTGAAGGCAAAATCACCGAAATCAACGTGGCGGAGACGCTGAAAGACGTACGTAAAGCACTTCTCGACGCCGACGTAAACTACAAGGTGGCAAAGAATTTCACGGATACAGTGAAAGAAAAAGCGCTTGGCCAGAACGTTCTTACGGCTGTGAAGCCAAGCCAATTGATGGTGAAAATCGTGCATGATGAACTTACACAATTGATGGGTGGAGAGACAGCCGAGATCAACATCGACGCCCGTCCGGCAGTTATCCTGATGTCAGGTTTGCAGGGTTCGGGCAAGACCACCTTCTCCGGTAAACTGGCACGAATGCTGAAAACCAAGAAGAACCGTAAGCCATTATTGGTGGCTTGTGACGTTTACCGTCCGGCAGCTATCGAACAGTTACGTGTATTGGCAGAACAGATTGAAGTACCGATGTACTGCGAACTGGACAGCAAGAATCCGGTAGAAATCGCACAACACGCCATTCAGGAAGCCAAAGCCAAAGGATACGACCTCGTTATCGTCGATACAGCCGGACGTCTGGCAGTAGACGAGCAGATGATGAACGAGATCGCCGCTATCAAAAAAGCAATCAACCCGGACGAAATTCTGTTCGTGGTAGACTCCATGACCGGTCAGGACGCTGTAAACACAGCTAAAGAATTCAATGAACGTCTGGACTTCAACGGTGTGGTACTGACCAAACTCGATGGTGATACCCGCGGTGGTGCGGCTCTTTCTATCCGTTCGGTAGTGAACAAACCGATTAAATTCGTAGGTACAGGTGAAAAGCTGGAAGCAATCGATCAGTTCCACCCTGCCCGTATGGCCGACCGTATTCTCGGTATGGGTGACATCGTTTCATTGGTAGAACGAGCACAGGAACAATACGATGAAGAAGAAGCCAAACGCTTACAGAAGAAAATTGCCAAAAACCAATTCGACTTCAACGACTTCCTTAGCCAGATTGCACAAATCAAGAAAATGGGTAATCTGAAAGACCTCGCTTCCATGATTCCGGGAGTAGGAAAAGCAATCAAAGATATTGATATTGACGACAATGCTTTCAAGAGCATCGAAGCCATCATTTATTCCATGACTCCGGCAGAACGTTCCAATCCGGAAATACTGAACGGTTCACGCCGTACGCGTATCGCCAAAGGTAGCGGAACGACTATCCAAGAAGTGAATCGCCTATTGAAACAGTTCGACCAGACACGCAAAATGATGAAAATGGTGACTAGCAGCAAAATGGGTAAGATGATGCCTAAGATGAAAAAGTAATCATTCTGTAGATCCAAATCTAATGATAAGTAAAAAGAGGGAGTTTCGGCTCCCTCTTTTTTTTATCCCCCCCATCTCTTGACAAAAATTCCAATCCCTTTGGAGAGTTCAGTTATTTATTTTACTTTTGTCCATCACCAATAAATACTCTGAAAATATGACTCTGATAGACGGAAAAGCAATTTCCGAACAAGTAAAACAAGAGATTGCAGCCGAAGTAGCCGAAATGGTGGCTCATGGCGAAAAACGCCCGCACCTGGCCGCTATTCTTGTAGGACACGATGGTGGTAGCGAGACTTATGTAGCTGCCAAAGTAAAAGCCTGTGAAGTATGTGGATTCAAGTCTTCCCTCATCCGTTATGAAAGTGACGTGACCGAAGAAGAACTGCTTGCCAAAGTACGTGAACTAAACGAAGACAACGACGTGGACGGCTTTATCGTACAACTTCCCTTACCCAAGCATATCTCCGAACAGAAAGTAATCGAAACAATTGATTACCGTAAAGACGTAGACGGTTTCCATCCGATCAACGTAGGCCGTATGTCCATCGGGCTTCCGTGTTATGTATCCGCTACTCCCAACGGCATCCTCGAATTGTTGAAACGTTATAACATAGAAACTTCCGGAAAAAAGTGCGTCGTACTCGGACGCAGCAATATTGTCGGCAAACCGATGGCTGCCCTGATGATGCAGAAAGCCTATCCGGGCGATGCCACAGTAACCGTATGCCACAGCCGTAGCAGAGACCTGGTAAAAGAATGTCAGGAAGCTGATATTATTATCGCTGCTTTGGGACAACCGAACTTTGTAAAAGCCGAAATGGTGAAAGAAGGCGCGGTAGTTATTGACGTAGGTACTACCCGTGTGCCGGATGCAACCAAGAAATCAGGTTTTAAACTGACCGGCGACGTGAAGTTTGACGAAGTTGCACCGAAATGCTCATTCATCACTCCCGTACCGGGCGGTGTTGGACCAATGACGATTGTATCGTTAATGAAAAATACACTCTTAGCTGGTAAGAAAGCTATTTATCAATGAGACATACCCTGTTTCTGATGATTTTGCTTCTCTCTTTGTCCTGCACCTCCCGGTCGCAGGCAAAGAGAGATTCTATCATTGACACCCTGTCGGACAGCCTTTCCGACAGCATCTTCCCCACCGACACCCTACGCCTCCTTTTCGTAGGTGACCTCATGCAACATCAGGGACAAATCAACGCTGCACGAACATCAACCGGCTATGATTACTCCACATGTTTCACGTATGTCAAAGAAGAAATAAAGAAAGCCGACCTCTCCATCGCCAACCTGGAAGTGACATTAGGAGGCAAACCTTACAAAGGTTATCCTGCTTTCAGCGCGCCGGACGAATTTCTGACCGCAATTCACGATGCAGGTTTCAATGTTTTAGTGACTGCCAACAACCACAGTCTCGATCGTGGTAAATCCGGACTGGAGAGAACCATTCAATTAATAGACTCTTTAAAGGTTCCACACGCAGGCACGTATATCAACGCTGATGAACGCGAAAAGAAATATCCTCTTTTATTAGAAAAGAACGGATTCCGCATCGCCCTGCTCAACTACACGTATGGAACAAACGGCATCCCCGTTACCCCTCCTAATATCGTGAACTATATCGATACAGCCATCATCGCCAAAGATATTGAAGAGAGTAAAGCAATGAAGCCGGATGCCATCATAGCTTGTATGCATTGGGGAATCGAATACCAGTCACTCCCGGACAAAGAGCAAAAATTCCTCGCCGACTGGCTGATTGAAAAAGGAGTAAACCATATCATCGGCTCCCATCCTCACGTAGTTCAGCCCATCGAAGTTCGCACAGACAGCCTGACGAATGACAAACATCTCGTAGTCTATTCGCTGGGAAATTATATTTCCAATATGTCCGCCCGCCGCACTGACGGAGGACTGATGGTAAGAATGGAATTAGTAAAAGACAGCACTGTCCGCCTCAATAATTGTGATTATAGTTTGGTATGGACAGCCCGTCCCATTCAATCAGGAAAAAAAAATCATCAATTGCTCCCAGTCAATTTGCCGATTGATTCAATTCCTTTACAAGCACGTAACTCTCTGAAAATCTTTGTAAATGATGCGCGAACCCTTTTCAGCAAGCACAATCGGGGAATAAAAGAATATACTTTTTTCGAAAAAAAATAGCAGAATCTTTTGGAGATTAGAAGATAATATCTATCTTTGCACCGCGTTAGAGAAACGCAAACATGGTGGATGTAGTTCAGTTGGTTAGAGCGTCAGATTGTGGTTCTGAATGTCGCCGGTTCGAGTCCGGTCTTCCACCCAAAGAAAACCCTTGTAAGTTAAGCACTTATGAGGGTTTTGTCTTTTTAGTAGTGAGCATTCTGGGGCTGAAATCTTTCTTGAAATGAGGCTTATAAGGCTAATTGTTGGCTAATTGTTGGTGGAAAATAAAGGAGCTAATATGCTGACATTCAAGGTAGAAATAAGAAAGAATGAGATGAAAGTTGATGGAACTTTCAATGTAAAGGTTAGACTAACCTTTAATAGGGAGGTAAAAAGGTTACCTACCCATCTTTATGTTAGAAGAGAAGACCTGTCTAAGGACTTTAAGTTGAAGAACCCAAAGTACATTAAGGAGGCTGATAAGATAGTTAGATACTATGAGGATGTATGCGCTAATCTCCCATTGGAGACCTCTAAGTTCACCCTTAATGATATTTTAGAGTGCATCCAGAAGGAAAAGGAAATAAACACTCCTATTGACTTCATCCAATTCTGTAAAGACTGGTTAGCAGCTACAGAGGTTAAAGGCAAGAGGAATTATCAATCAGCCTTTAATGCTTTTATATCCTTCTTAAGAAAGGACAAGCTGAACACTGACCAAGTTACCAAACTCTTGATGTTGGAGTTCATGGAATACCTCAATAAAAGAAGGTCTAAACAGATGACAGAGCTACAAAGGAAAGGCAAGAGAATACCCTCTAATAGGATGGTATCTCTGTATATGGGCAGCATTAGACACCTGTTTAATGAAGCTAAGAAGAAGTATAATGACTATGATAGAAACATCATCAGAATACCTAATTCCCCATTTGAGAATTTAGAGATACCAAAGCAGGAAGCTACAAGGAAGAGAGCTCTATCATCAGAGTTAATAAAGAAGATATGGGAATTACCCTATATTATTAATGCTAATGGGAGGGAAAGATTGTGCCCTTTCAACCTTGCCAAGGACTGCTTTATCCTCTCCTTCTGCCTTATTGGTATGAACTCTGCTGACTTATTTGACTGCACTGAACTAGAGGATAGTTCTATTACTTACTATAGGACTAAGACCACAGGTAGAAGACTCGATAAGGCTAAGATGAAAGTTGATGTTCTTCCAATGTTACTGCCCTTGATGAAGAAATATGAGGATTACACACATCAAAAAGTGTTTTGCTTCCATCATCTGTACTCAACTTATAAGAACTTTAATAGAGCTATCAATCTAGGATTAAAGAAGATTGGCAAAATACTAAAGGTAGATGACCTTGAGTACTATGCTGCAAGGCATTCATGGGCTACTATTGCTGTTAATAAGGTAGGTATAGATAAATATACAGTTCATGCTGCTTTGAATCACATTGATGAGACTATGAAAGTCACTGACATCTACATTGAAAGGGACTTCAAGATAGAGAATGAAGCAAATAGGAAGGTAATTGAATATGTGTTCAGTAAACATAATAAGCTGCCTAGTCCAGAAGTGAAGTAAGTTAATCCCCCAAAAGAACCTCTATAGTTGTTTGAATTATGGAGGTTCTTTACTATCTTTGCTCACTTACTAGTTATATAATAACCTTAAAACAAAGTGAGCACATGGAAGAGGCTACTCAACATTGTAGTGATATTACCCACAATACCTTTGCTGATATTATAGATTGGGATGACCTAACAGAAAAGGACTACCAGACTATAAAGGAATTAAAAGAGAATGGAGTAATAATAGCACCTGATACAGTGATAAAAGACTTATCAGGTTTTCCTGTAGGTAAGGCTTCTAATATAGCGGAAGGGATTTTTGCCACTAAAAGGCACTTACTATCTGACTATTTAACTAAGATGCCTCATGGGCTAGTTGATAAGAAGATAACAGGTATTGGGGCTACTACCCTTGAGATAAACTCTAAGAGGAACTCTATTATAGTCTTTCCTACTAAGGCTCTAGCTTATGGTAAACACTCCAAGCATCCTAATACACTATATGTAGGTAGTGAGATTAAAGGGGAAAACAAGAAGGTCACCAATCAGCAAATTAAAGAATACCTTGCTAAAGAAAGATACAAGAAGCTTCTAGTGGTAGCTGACAGTTTAGGCAGGCTATTAGACATCATAGGGAAAGAAAACTTCAAAGACTTCTTCCTCATGGTAGATGAGATTGATGTTCTCCAAACTGACAATAACTTTAGACCCCAACTGGAGAATGTGATTGACTATTACTTAATGTTCCCATTAAAGAACAGATGTATGGTTACAGCTACTATGAAGGACTTCAACAACCCAATACTAAAGAAAGAATGTAAGTTCTCCATAACTTGGACATATAATACCCATAGGGATGTTAGGTTATTGCACACTAATAACATCATACAGACTGTTATAGAAGAGGTTATCTCTCACCCTAAAGATAAGATATTTATAGCCAATAACTCCATACTCCAAATACAGAACATCATATCAACCTTAGATGAAGAAACTAGAAAGGTATGTGCTATACTATGCAGTGAAGCATCTATAAAGGAAGCAGGTGTATACTTTGTACCAAAGTTAGGTGATAATGATACCTTACCTGCTAGAATAAACTTTGCTACCTGCTGTTACTTTACTGGCATTGATATACAAGACAGCTACCACTTAATTACTGTAACAGATGTAAGAAGAAGCCATTCAATGTTGACCATAGATAGGATGACTCAAATACATGGTAGATGTAGAAAAGATGATGGGATACTTAGTGAGACTATCATATATAATACCATAGGATATGTATCAATAATGGAGAGTATGGAAAGCTATACTTCATCCCTCTTAAATAAAGCTAAGAAGGTGCTCAAAGTAATAGAATCAGCAGATGACATCATGCAAGGTGATTATACCTTAATTGACCTTTTTTCTTTGGTTAAGGAAGCCATAAGAGAAAAAGCACAGGAGAGAATTGCAGGGTATGAGTTCATCAATCTAATTAGAAAGAATGTGGAAGGAAAGTATGTTCCTGCCTACTTAAATATAGACTACATCATTGAAAGAACCGAGTTATATGGTTCATACTTTATGCCTGAAACATTGAAAGCAGTACTAAGTAGACAAGCTAACATCATTAGTTATACCGCCATTCCTAATTATAATGTTTCACCAAAGCAAAGTAGCATAGAAAAGTCTAATAAGGATGCACAGAATAAGTTGGCAGAAAGCTACATCCAAGAAGCCATAAATAACATCAAACTATTATCAATCACAGGACAGTTGAATGATAATACCTTGCACCTCTACATTAGACAAAGTAGAAGCAAAACTAAGATATTCTTAGAAAGATTTATAAAGCTTTACCAGTATGTTGACCTTGATAGTCTACTGCATCAACTATGGGAAATAAGGTCTGAGAATAATGTAGCCTTCAAGAACCTTAATAATGCAGTCATGTATTGGGCACTGGATGAAGAGCACCCTTTCAAAGTTGCTATAAGAAGAGGCTTTACCTTTAATAGAAGCTATTCAGCAAGTGAGATACAAGAGATATTAACTCCTATAGTTCAATATCATCTGCACAAAGTTCTGCAACCCAGAAAGTATGTAGCCCTATTAAATAGCATTTATGCAACTGGTAGAACATCAGGAAATAAGTATAGCATCAGAAATGAGAATCCCAGAGGATTTAAAGAGCATGCTGGTAGGATAGCTATCAGGGAGAATAACTTGTTAAGGCTATTTATGTTATAGCTAGTTAACAAATGAATGATTAAATGTTAAACAAATTGATAATATGAGAACTAAGCCTTATCTTTACATCTGTAAATCAGGAAGATACAGCGCATCTTCACTCTGACTTATGCTTTTGTTCACTAACTTTGTGGTCAAAATTGCACCTATACTAATTACTAAAGGTATTACTAAGTATTCTTTATTAAAGTAGGTAATTAGTAAAGGGTGGAATTTGACCACTCCAAAATCAGAATTATGACTACAGTTAAACAGTACACAGTTATACCTATAGCAGCTTGTGGCTACTTCAATCCAAAGCAGCTCTACCTATTAGCAGGTCTTTATATTAATGCCTACCCCAAAAGTGAGAATAGCTATATGATAACAGATACTACATTCAGCCAGTTGTCAGAGCTTACAGGAGTAAACACAGACTATATTAAGGATTCCTTTGTACCTAAAATCAGAGAACTTGAAGATAAAGGTTATAAGGTGGAAACTACCCAAGAAGGTTATATGACCAAGAGAAACACCTACTACCTACCTAATCCTACTAAGAATTTTAGGATTATATGGGCAGAGATATTCAGGGACAGTTCTTTAAGTCCTGAAGAAAAAGGAATTATGATAGGGCTATATTGTCTTTGCATTAACAATGAGTTCAGAATAGACCTGACAGACCAAGCTATTTACAGACAACTGAATATAGCTAAGAATACCTACAAGAAGTATAGAAACATGCTGATTGAGAAAAAGGTCATATGGTCTTCCTATGATGTCCCAATGACACTTACATGGAGTGAGCATATGGAATCTAAAGTCCTCTTATACCCTCACTTAGGCTACAACACTTGGATAGATAAGGTTACATCACTTGTACCAGATGATGATGAAATCACTCATTACCTTGAAACTATTACTGATGAATGAAAATAAGCACTAACCAGATACCTCCTGTTTTCACCTTAGAAGGCAGGGGCTTCTTATATCTGTACATATGTATAAGATAACTGTTCCTACTGTTACTTGATATACTGCACTGCTAATATTTTTTATTTTTTTCTTCAATTTGATACCTACAAGTCCACTATAAGTAACATTTCCACCCACCCCAGACCTTAGGAGTGGGATAGTCCCCCTATGCAATCTTGGGCTTATTACATTTATATTGAAGGCTCATTACAGAAGGCTCATTACCCCTCCATAGTATTTGAACTTATAGCAGCAGAATAGTCTGTCTGCACAACAATAAAATTACAAGATTATGGAAAGATTAAAGTTCTTAGAGACAGTAACAGTTAATGAGTTCAAAGCTCAAAAGGGAGTAAGCAAGATTGAGGTAAAACAGAATCCTCATACAGGGAAATGCTTCTTTGTTTATGGCTGTGAAACTGGTGCAGTAAGTGACAAGTTCATCAATGGAGAAGTAACTAATCCTGTTATCTCCCAAGTATGCTCACCTGATACTGGTGATATGTTCTATATGCTGCACCAAAGAGGTGAAGGTGGAGCAATGACACTAGCTACTTTATGAGGGCTAGCAATATCAACCTTAAGGAGGCAAGTTTATTAGGACTTGCTTCCTTTTTTCTTTATAGACTGTATATTAACAATAACACTATTCAGATATGTTGAACTTAAGAGTTTCATCAAAGAAGCAGGCTAAGATTAAGCTTGCTTTACAAGGTTGTGCAGGTTCTGGAAAGACCTATTCTGCATTACTTTTAGCTTATGGTCTATGCAATGACTGGACTAAAATAGCTATAATTGATAGTGAACATGGAAGTGCAGACCTTTATGCTCACTTAGGTGCTTATAATGTATTAAGTCTAAGTGATAACTTTACACCTGAAACCTACATACAGGCTATTGAAGTTTGTGAAGGTGCAGGTATGGAAGTTATCATTATTGATAGTATCTCACAGTGCTGGGACACCTTGCTTGAATACCATGCAGGATTACAAGGAAACAGCTTCACTAATTGGCAGAAAGTGACACCTAGAATCAATGCTTTTATGCAGAAAGTATTGCAATCTGGAAGCCATATTATATGCACTATGAGATGCAAACAAGATTATGTTCTAAGTGAGAAAAATGGTAAGATGATACCAGAGAAAGTAGGTCTTAAAGCAGTAATGAGAGATGGCATTGATTATGAGTTTACCATAGTCTTTGACATCAACATGAAGCATCAGTCTATTGCATCCAAAGATAGGACAAACCTATTTATTGGTAAACCTGACTTCACTATTACACCTGCTACAGGTCAGATAATACTTGACTGGTGTAATGATGGAGTTAATCTGGAGATGATAAGAAGTAAGATTAACAGCAGCAAAACTATTGAAGAACTCACTGCTATTTACCATGCTTATCCAGAGTGGTATCAGCAACTTACATCAGACTTTATGCAGAAGAAAGCATCACTTATGGACAAACAGAATCAACCTACTATTAATTACACTCCTAATTACATTAGATATGGAAACAATGCAGCTACAGCCAGTCAGAGCTAATCTGATATACCCCAGTAGAATTAACAAGGAAGGCTCTCATATCCAAACTGTTGAGCCTATAGAGGTCATTAACACAGGTATTATATCCACAAAGCCTGTGGAAACTGAGCAATTAAGCACCAGAGAAGGTAATAAGTTACCCTTTATTGAAGCTAATACAAAGGAAGTCACTATGCAGTACCTCAAAGAGGAATGTATTACACCTGTTTTCTCTAAGGATAATGAAGTAACAATCTCACATTCTAGCTTCATTGAAACTGTGTGGGATGCAGCCATTAAGGTGTTCCCCAATGAGAAGATAGAAGAGCCTTCTATCAGAGCCAGCCATGTTATTAAAGGTAGGATACCAGAAGCTATTTATAAACCAGTGAATCAGCTACTGGAATCTGACAAGACCATCTATTATGAGAGGATGATGTTCTGCTTTGAGATACCTACTATATATGAAGACATTGCAGGCAATAGGCTTAATCTGACTATAGGTGGAGTAAGGGCATATAATCATGAAAACCTTTACAGCAAGAAGGGGGCAGAGAAGTTCAAAGTATTCATTGGATTTAAGAACTTAGTCTGCTGTAACATGTGTGTATCAACAGATGGCTACAGGTCAGAACTTAAGGTGATGAGTACTACTGACTTATTTAATGAGGTG
>UMGN01025128.1_pt1 | contig 18441 bp, 8 predicted proteins | sample 1965281 | NCBI WGS metagenome assembly UMGN01 (sample SAMEA4836073, study PRJEB28245) | human gut metagenome | biome: gut microbiome; material: fecal sample | place: Denmark | collected 2008 | reverse complement strand
CCGCCACAGTTCTTTTATTTAGGTAATCTATTTACTTAATTTCATCCGGCCAGGGACAAGGTTTACCTGTCGCTTTGAAAGTCGGTCGTTGTGCATCTACTTTTCTTAGAAAGTTGCCCAGCTCTTTAGAAAGTTTCTTCACGATGTCCGGATGCTGTGCACTAAGGTCGTTGCTTTCCCCTATATCATCAGGTATGTTGAATAACTCTTTCTTTCCTGTTCCATAGTAATAAATCAATTTCCAGTCACCGTTTCGAACGGCACAATTAAAGTTGATTCCGGGACCGTCATTTCCCCAGTTGTTAGGCATATTCCAGAAAAGACTCCGACCCTTAGCTGGGTTGCCTGTCTGTTTCAGCAGAGGGATGAAACTGATACCGTCTATCGGTTGAACTGTCTGGTAGTTCTTGACACCTGCCATTTCAAGAATAGTAGGGTAGAAGTCTTCTATCAACAAGTAGTTGTTGCATTTGCTTCCCGGAGCTACTACTCCCGGCCAACTGACAATCATCGGTTCGCGGATACCGCCTTCATAAGTAGAACCTTTACCACTGTTCAATGGATAATTCTGTGTATGCAGCTTGCCGTCACGCCATCCGGATTCGGATGCAAGTCCTCCGTTATCACTCATAAAAATGATAATAGTGTTGTTGGCTTCTCCATTCTTTTCCAGCCAGTTCATTAAATCACCTAAACTTTTATCCATTCCTTCAATCAGTGTGGCATAAGCAGCTTCATGGTCTGTCATTCCTTTTTTCTTGTACTTCTCATAGAAGCGCATATCTTTGTTCAAAGGAATGTGGATGGCATATTGCGACATATACAAATAGAAAGGCTGATTATACTTTTTCGCTTTATCCAGTGCTTTAATGGCTTCCAACGTCAATGCTTCAGTTACAAAGGTTTCCGTTCCCCAATATTTCTCTAATCCGGGAACAGACATCAGTGATACCGCTTTCCCATCTTTGGTATGTCCGTAGTTCTCTTCTCCCAGGTAACTGGCAAGTCCACCGGCCGCATGCCCGGCGATATTGACTTCAAATCCCCAATGATGCGGATCTTCTCCCGGAGTATCTATGGCACCGAAGTGTGCTTTTCCACAATGGATAGTGTGATAACCGCTGTTTTTTAGTAGTTGGACGAATGAAGTTCCTACGTAAGTATTGTTCGTTCCGGGCACTTGGCTTACTCCGTTATAGTTCCAATCAGGCACTGCCAGGATATTATCTTTGCGGTCTGTCATTGTATTCTTTTGCAGCGTCCAGTTTGTTACCCGGTGGCGTGCCGCATTGGTTCCGGTGATGAGGCTGCATCGGGTAGGGGAGCTGATACTGCTGGCATACGCTTGGGTAAACATCATTCCTTGTCGGGCAAGACGTTCCATATTCGGAGTTTCATACAGTTCGTTGTAATGCGTCTTTTCTGTCCAAAAGGGTAAGGAGGTGTCCTGCCATCCCATATCGTCCACCATAAAGAGGATGATATTCGGACGTTTGCCTGTGGCATGTTTTGTCTCAATGTTACTCTGTGCCGACAGACTGGTTGCAGCAATCGGTACAAGGACGAGGGGAAAGATTGTCTTTTTATTCATGGGGGTAATTATTTAGTGTTATTTCTTGATTTCAATTTTACCGGTCCTTTTTATCGGGATACTTCGTAATTCTTGTCTTCCATTGGATTCTACCCATACTTTCAATGTCCCGGTGCAATGTGCATTTAATATCAGCATATCATTGGTACGTGACAATATCTGTACGGTAGCAGGCGACAAGAATTTTTCTTGTATTCCAATCACCGCCCAACCTTGACGGATGGGACAAAGATGGAATAAACGATCGGTAAACCCTTCTAACTTAATCTCTTTATCCGCATTCAATACTTCTGCCGTTTGTTTTTCCCAGTCAAATGCAATAATTCCGTCGGGTGCAGAAGAATAGAGAGAAGAGTTTTCAATCTTTTTTCCATTAAAGTAATCTTCCTGTTTTATATATGATTTTACTGTTTTATCGGCAGGAGAAGTATTCAGATTATAACAAATAATTGAGATAGCCTCATCTCCTGTAGGTGCAAATATCCGGTAATCCTTACCACTTAGTAATGGATTGGTCAGTATGGATTCCGGAGTAGGGATGGCTGGGGCGGACGGACGAAAGATCTTTCCGGATTCGTCAATCAAGGGCCGGATATTTGCTGCGACAAACTCATTCGGCGAATCGGATAAATAAACCGGTCCACCGGATATAGCTTTCGAGCGTGCCATCAGGCTACCGCAAATAGTATCGCTGGAATGAAACATATCATGATCCGGCCAGACTGTTTGTCCCAACAGGAGGGTATTGGTGTATGACTGGAACAAGTGAGATTTTGCCATATTTTCGTCGTACTTCTTATAGTCGATACTGACGCGGGTAACGGCACTGTATTGTGTATGATCGGTATTCACTACATTTTGTGCCATGCAGTTCATCAATCCCATCCCAGAATTGTAGGTCTGGTGTTCTAATGCAAGATTACAGTCCTTTGCTTGCCGAACGACTTGGATATCTCCCATATAGAGCGGAAGAGTAAAAGCCTGATTATCAATTTTCAGAAAATCAAATCCATGTTCTTTCATTGTGCAGATGTAATAATGATAAAAAGCCTCGATTTTATCCGTACTTCTGCCTGGCAATAAACTACCATTGTAAGAGTGTAATGTCTGTTGAATTTCCTCCGGAAAATCATTGTTGGCGGAGATACCCAACCAATATCCTGAAAGACTGTACCATAATCCTATCCATTTAATTTTATGATCCCGCTTCCGGTTCATGATTCGTTTCCAACCATGGGGGAAACGCTTTTTATCGGGAGTAAAGCTAGTTAATTGGCGGTCTTTGTTGGCGATATGTCCGTCATCTATTAGTACATAACGCACGGGTATGCCGGAGGCTTCAATAGCATTGATATCATTCAATATTTTTGTTTCGTCGATATCATAGTGATAATGTTCCCAGGTACACCAACCCAAATAATCGAATGTCTCGAAATACTCTTTGTCTATTCTTCTTTTTAAAGAAGATACTTTAGGGTCTGCAATCAATGAACTGTAAGCATTGTTGAATGCATCATATACCGATTGTGATCTTTGAATCAGAAGAAGAGGTATTTGTCCGGCTAATTTGTCTTCTCCAAGGGTGGAAATATAAAGTGTAAGTGTCCCATCTGTATTGACTTGAAACCAACTTAAGCTATTGTCTCCTGCAACGGCTTTGGCAAATAAATACTCACCGTTGGAAAGTTGAAGAAGTAAAGCGTCTCCCAGGGTAGAAGGCTGGGAATTGGAAGGAATACCCGGATAGCTTTCTTGAGTAAGTTCTTTCAGCCGATGAAACATCCAAGGGAGTAATCGGTTGGTATTATTGGGCCATTGATAGTCATTGGGACGAGAATCGCGACTGAAGAATATACCACGGATATAAGGAGGAAGTGCAATTCTATACGAAAGAGTACTTTGATGTTCGGGTACTGATTGTTCGTATAAGATGGGGACGGATGGGGTATATGTGTTCAGGTCGATCTCTTTTTCCATCCGGTATGCTGCAATGTCTTTGTATCCTTTCCCTTTATAATAAGTAAATGGATTTTGAGCAAGCATCGATGTTTCTACAAAGATGCCTGCAAATATATATAAACAGATGCGGGTTATTCTTCTCATGCTACTTGTCTTATTTGACGTAATATGCGCTGAAATTGATAATATCCGGTAATGCAATCGATTCAAGAATAGTGAGTCTGAATGCCGTTGCTTCTATCGGTCCAAACTTCTCAATGCGTTTGTGCCCTACAGATTCACCGGTACAGACAGTTTTCCATTTTCCATTTACTTTTGCTTCAATCTTATATTGGCGGATACGTTCTCCATTTTTTATATTTTCTTGGATAATGCAGTAATTTATGGTTTGTTTTTTCCCAAGATTCAGGACAAGATTTTTCTTTTGTCCCGCCGTTTTTGCTATGGGTGAGGAGAATCGACGGTCTATTTCATCCCCCATTTCTTTGAGGCGCTGTGCGTCTCCTGACGGAATCAGCCCTGTCGGGTCGGGTGTCAGTCCGAGAATAAGCGTGGCATTTCGTCCTACTGATTTTTCGTATTTATCCATCAGCACGTCCAACGCATAGATATTATTCTCATCGTCCGGTTCCCAAAACCATTCGTGACGTCCGTTTGCTCCTCTCAATGGAGTATCTGCCATAGCCGGAACCCAGTACTGACCATTCTTATCACCGTGTTTTAATAAATCTAACTGGTCGATATTGCTTTCAATACGTTTATGATGAGAACAGGGAACCGGGAAGGTTGACCAGCAGGGATATTCCACTGTACCCGTTTCCGAACCTCCCCAACGAAAATCGGCACGGTCAATATTATGATAGAAAAGACATTCCGGTTGATATTTATTAACGATTGGTTCTACATCGGGTCCGTCACCACGTGGGTCGTCAGCTCCACCGTCAAACCATATCATATAGAGATCACCATAACGTGTACAAAGTTCTGTAACCATCTTCTCGCACAGGCGTTTGTACCATGCCTGGCGATTGCGGGCAAAATCTCCTTCCCCTTCGGCTTTGAAGTTATGGATACCTAATAGGGAATTCCAGCGAATACCGATATAAATTCCAGGCTGAAGACCATATTTACGGCAAGAATTAACAAAATCGCGGACTATATCACCTTTACCGTCCCGCCACTTTACTGCTTTCAGACAGTATGGATTGACGTCACTCTGCCAAAGCCCGAAACCGGTTTCATGAGTAGCGGTCAGTACGGCAAACTTGCATCCGGCAGCTTTCGCGGCTTGTATCCACTGGTCGGTATTCAGTTCGGTAGGGTTAAAAATATTGTAGTCCTCGATGGGATTGATGCGGTTATTGCCTTGTCCGTAACGGATACCATCGAATACATGCAGGTCATAATGGAATACGGCTCCCATTTCCGCTTCGTGCCATTTTAGTTGGTGAGGTTTGGGGACAGGGATGATATTCTGTACTTGTGCGGAACTACAGACGGAGCTGCAAATAAAGAGGAATATAAAGTATAATGTCTTCATGATAGAATAATTTTATTTAAGGGTTCAGATAATTGGCAAATGAATCATTAGTCCGGCGCAACCATGTTTGGAGTTGTTTACTAAGTTGCTTTACTAGCTTGGGGGAGCTTTGAGCGATATTATTCATTTGATATGGGTCTTTTGTCCGGTCGAAAAGAACTGTTTCGTCTATTTTTCCATGGGTGGTATGAACTACAAAAGTATGGGTTGCCGTACGCAATCCCCGGTAACCGGTGGAATGATTGTCATACTGCACATAATAATAAGGTTGCACGATTTCCCTTTTGCTTTTACCCAGAATTTCCCGGGATAAGTCGAAGGTTTGTACCGTTCCGGGAATTTCTTCTTGAAATCCCATCATTGATAAAAGGGAAGGATATAAGTCAGCAAAGGCAATCATCAATCGATTGTCTTTGCGTGGCTTTATTTTATCCGGCCAGGAAATAATCATGGGAATACGCATAGCTTCTTCATAAAAAATATCTTTTCCTGGGTTGTTGTGTGCTCCCATGCAGATACCGTGGTCGGAAGTAAATACTACAATGGTATTGTTGAAAAGCCCGTTGCTTTTGAGTGCATCTATGATGCGTCCCACGTTTTCATCTACTCCTGTGATACAGGCATAATAGTTGCGTATGTTGTTTCTGAAATAATCTCCCATTTCTGTTCCTTTAGCCGGTATGTCCGGTCGGTTGGCACAAAGAGTTTCTATATCCAGATTTTTATACATTTCTTTGTATTTGTCAGGTACCAGATCATAGCCTGTATGTGGGGGATTCATGGAAACAACTAACGCAAATGGTTGCTGCCTTTCTTTTTGGTCCTGAATATATTCAATGGCTCTGTCTGCTTCATAAGCAGGTCCCCATTGGTTGACATAGTAGAAACTGTCTCGTGGAGCGGTTGTATTCCAGTACATCGGTTTCAGGTGGTAGTCGTATGTGCCGTAAGCTATCCAGTGTTCGAAACCGTGGCGGCGTTCAGGCGGACACCATTCATTCCAGGCTATTCTGCCGTGATTGTTGTAGGTGTCTACATAAGGTTTGTAGGGAGAATCCAGATGCCATTTGCCTATATATCCGGTATGATAGTTCATATCTTTCAGCACATCACTCCAGCAACGGGCGTCTTGTGAAATCTCCACTCCGTAAGGAGCTGTGTCAGAATTACAGTTACCAGTTACTTTATTGTTCAAAGGATACATCCCGGTCATAAGCATGGCACGGGCAGGAGACGAAACAGGATAACTGCTGATGGCATTGGTAAACAGGATACCTTCAGAGGCCAGTTTGTCTAAAGAAGGAGTTTTCACAGGCTCTTTGCCTATGCAGCCTAATGCATCCCCCCGGTACTGGTCGGCCATGATAAAGACCAAATTCGGAGGTGACTGTGCTGTCATCGGAAGTATCGGAGCAGCTAATGCTGCTCCGATGAACCATATTTGATGCTGTTTTGTCTTCGTCATATTCTTTTTTACAAAAATAGTCTTTTGAATCGATTAGTGATGAGATAATAGGCTAATTATTATTGATTTGCATAAAGATTAGCTCCTATCGGCCATCCTGGATTCTGATATACTACCGAAGTGGTGGGATCTCCTCCTTTTACAGGCGTTGACATACGGAATACATCGTAAGAAATCGGGGTCAAATAGTTCGCTTCTTCAAAAGTGTAGCCATCGTTAGAGATAATCAATTCGTTGAAAGCGTGCGGTTGCAGATACTTGGTTTCTTTGACGGATAATCCGGCAGCGATTTGCTTTTTATAATACTCCTGTTCCTTATATTGCTCCCAATTGAAACCTTCCACCTTGTAATTCTTCATCTTGTCTAAAGAACGCCAACGGAATAGGTCGTCTTTGCGCATACCCTCTGCAATAAATTCGCAACGGCGTTCCCGACGGATATTGTATAACATTTTACTCACTTGCGTGCTACCAGACCATACAGCCAGGTCATTCTCTTTGCTCAAATCAGTATTGTCTATTGTCTTTTGATAATCTTCTGATACTCCGGCACGTTTTCTCAATGCTTTCCAGTATTTTTGGCTGTTTGCATCTATTGAAGTTCCCCCGTTTCTCATACAATCTGCTTCCATATAGTTGAGGAATGCTTCTGAAGCGCGGAAAATCATGTAAGCGAGGGGAGAACTTTCTGTTGGGGGAACAGCACTGTCTCTCCATCCTTTGCGTACTAAATAGCCGGTTGTGGATCTGCCTAAGTTCTGGTATCCCTGCAGTAGATTAGCATATTTCATGACTCCGTTAGCATCTAGATTCGCTCCTCTCCATACCATATCATTCGGTTTGAAAGTTGAATTCACTAAACGTAAATCTCGATTTTGCATTACAGTTTCAATGCTGTTGTCTCCTTGATATTCTGTATTGCCGGTTGCGTAGAATGGTAAGCCGTTAGTCGTTAAAAATGTTTCTACTAATGAACGGGTATATCCACCTCCGTTGCCAACACAACCTTCATCGTTTATATTATAAATACTGTGGAATGTGCCTTCTACTGTATTGTTGACTTTCGCATCTACACTGTACATACGCCATAGTAATACCTCTTTATTGAATGATAAATCATATTGGTTAAACATATTCATATAGTCCTGAATATTTGTAGTAATATTGGCGATAAATTCTTCTGCTACAGGTTTGGCAGCTTCCATAGCCTGAGTCAGGAAGAAGTTAATTTCTGTGTCCAGATTGCCTTCGAATGTTCCTCCCGGCCATCCTGGACCACCTGGAACGCGAGCTGTTCCTTTGTGGTAAGTCTCCCAACTAGCTTCATATAAAGCAACGCGAGATTTAAATAGTAGCGCAGATTCCTGATTTAAGCGATGATTAGTCAAAGCGTTGCTGCGAGGGAGCAGCCGAGTGATAGCGTCGTCTAAATCCTTGAGGATGAAACGTGCAACTTCATTACGAGGTTTACGTTTATTTGCTTCTACATTAGTGGTGTAGTCATCAGCGGTAAGTTCTTCTTCAAGGATAGGAAAGTCACCAAACTTTCTTAGATATTCAAAATATATATAAGCACGGAAGAAATACATTTCTCCAAGATATTGCTGTGTTTCGTTGGTATTTTCAAGAGTTCCGTTTTTTATATTTTCGAGCGTATAATGCAGAAAATGGTTACAATCACGTAAATGTCCGTGACGGTTATAGCCGCCTTCGGCTGCAACTCTGATGCGCTGAGGCAGAAATACGTCTTCCGGTTCATTCCCAGCCTGATTGTCGCTTTTTTGATCATCAGTAAAGAGGTTGACATCTTTGAAGTCAGGAAGTAGTTCATACTTTTTGTTGCAGTATGCCTGAAGCTGGATAGGATCAGTGAAGAAACCTTCGTCCGTGTTGTCTGTCAAGGGTTGCCTGTCTAGAAAGTCGCTGCATGAGCATAATGTGAATGAAGCGGCTATGAATGAAAGTAGGATATATTTTAGTTTCATAATTAGTCTGTTTTTTAATGGTTTATAATGTAATGTTGACTCCACAAGACAATGTATAGCTAAGTGGATAAGTCATACCATTCTGGTACAATAGTTCCGGATCGAAATTCTTACTCATCTTACTTCCTGTCCAAAGGTTATCACCAGAGAAGAATACTCGTACTTTTTGCAGGCTGATTTTTTGTGTCAGAGCTTTCGGCAGAGTGTATCCGATTTGTAGATTCTTCAGGCGGATGTATGCTGCGTTTTGCAAATAGCGGCTCTGAACTTGTTGGTTCTGTTTACTTCCGATAATAGGACGTGGATAGTATGCATTTAAGTTTGCACCTAGTTCATCACCTTCTGGGCGGAAGAAATCCCAATGTTCTTCGTATCCGGTAGAATCCCATTGTCCTCCATTGACTCCCCAAAAAATCATCCCTTTTGAAGTTGCTGTTTTCTCGTCTCCTCCTACCCAAATATCGCGTTTGGCTACTCCTTGGAACATTAGACTGATGTCGAATCCTTTGTAATCGGCTCCTAAAGTAATACCAAAACGATAGCGTGGTGTACTGTTACCGATAATACAGAGATCTTTTGGATCGTTTGCTGAAGTTCCCTTTTCAATAGCAGGGTCGTCATCAAGATTTGCGTACATGATATCGCCAGCTTTCCAGATATTGTTACCGATATTGGGAAGTCTGCTTTGGTCGTGGATAGCAATATAATCTTGAATTTCTTGATCTGTTTTAGCCATACCAACAGTTTTGAATCCCCAGATTTCTCCCAGCTTTTTCCCTTTCCAATAATTGTCTACCGTATTCCCATCTGAATCTTTTGTGAAGAAAGTTTTATCAGGATTCGGATATTCCGTCACTTCTGTTTGTGCATCGGATAGATTGAATGCTACATGATAACCAATTTGTCCGATTCTGTCTTGCCAATTAACTTGTAATTCCCAACCTTTTGTTCTTAGAGCGGTATTGTTTAGTTTAGGAGCGGAGGCACCTACGATAGGTGATATTTCTTCGGCTGGTCCTACCATGTCTTTGGTGTCGCGGATGTAGTATTCGGCATATCCGGTAAGGCGATTATTGAGTGCGCCGAAGTCAAGACCTATATTGTAGCTCGTAACTCGTTCCCAAGTAAGCAATGAGCTGACAAGACCTGGAGAGGAGGCTATACTTGATTTATTAGCCTGTTCAAGTAACCATCGACCGCCATCGTCAACACCACCTACAGTAATGTTTTGAATAGAATAGGTCGGATAATAATTATCTGTGTTTTGATTACCTAAACTACCATAAGAGAATCGCAATTTCAGTAGATTGACGTAATCTTGTATCGGTTCCCAGAATGCTTCGCGAGCTATGTTCCAACCTACAGATACTGAAGGAAATGTTCCCCAACGTTGATCTCCGCGAAAACGGGAAGTTGCATCCCGGCGGATATTTCCTTCAATCAGGTATTTTCCGTCATAATCATAGTTGACACGAGCAAAATATCCCATCGTTGCCCATTCTTTAGAGTAGGCTTTTAAGTTACTGCTACCTGTGGCAGTGTTAATACTTGGAACGTTCTCATTGACTACATCGTAGCGTTTTCCTTCCAAATTGTTTATATAATAATATTCGGAGTTCATACCTACAGTGGCTTTGAAATTATGCTTTTTCCATGAGTATTCATAATCTGCATATAATGCGGTAGTCATCATAGAGGTTTGCTGAGTTTCGCTTTGTACAAATGTCTTTCCTGCAACAAGGTCATTATCATTACCTAACCATTGTTCTTCTACCGGTTGATTATCTCGAGTGTAGAGATATACTTTATTGACGTTGTATTGATGACGGTAGCTTTCTGTACGTAAACTAGCCTGTCCGTGAATACCTAAACCTTTTAATGGAGTTAGGTGGAAGCCACCTTGGGTGAAGTATGTGTCTTTACTTGTGTCAGAACGTCCTCCGGAAGTCAACTGCATGAGTTTGGGATTACGAGTATAATGTCCGTTGTTATCGTATAGTGGCATCATTGGGTACAATTTTGTTGTTTCCTGAAAGAAACGGTCGCCATAAAGTTTCATAAAAGTGGGCATAGCAATGCCTTCACGGATAAAGCGGGCATTGAAATCCAGACTCAACCATTTTGTGACTTGTCCGCTGACTTTACTGCTAATGTTGTAACGCTTCTTTTTCTCATCCGAGTAATTCATTTGTCCCTCTTGGGAAAGGAAAGCTCCGGAAATATAATATTTCACTTTCTCACTTCCTCCAGAAATACTTAAATTATGTTCTTGTCCGAAAGCTGTTTTGTCGATGAAGTTCCGTGGCCAATTCTGATTATCATTAGAGGCCATATTAAAAGGGAAGAAATTACTGGCTTGGGAACCGTTTGGATCAGAGGTGTATGGATATTCTCCAGCCATATATCGTTTAATACGGTCAATAGTATCTTCTGTGAATAAAAAGGTAGTGGCACCGCCATTGTTTTTTTGTGCTGCATTGAAATATTTAGCAAAGCGGTATGAATCAAGCATATCAGGAATATTAGTCGGATGAGACCAACGGAAGTTATCCGAATATTGTATAGTTGCCTTTCCTGCTTCTCCGGACTTAGTAGTAATTAATATTACACCAAACGGAGCACGAGAACCGTAAATAGAAGAAGCTGCAGCATCTTTCAATACTGAAATATTAGCAATATCCTGTGGATTGAGAGAGTTAATGTCTCCTTCGGCGCCATCAATTAAAACAAGTGGTGAAGCACTGGAACCTGTTCCTAGATTGCCGGCACCACGGATATTTATATTAGGATTATAGTCCAAGCGTCCACCTTTATCATTAATATCAATGTTTAGTCCCGGCATGACACCTTGCAGTGCTTGTGATACAGAACTAACCGGGCGGGATTCCAAAGTTTTGGTATCTACGGTCGCTACCGCCCCAGTTAAGTTCACCTTCTTTTGCGTACCGAATCCTACGACTACCACTTCGTCCAAAGTTTGTGTATCTTCAGTCAGCATGATATTGAAACTAGTTTGATTACCGTTGATTGTCAGACGTTGGGGTTGGTATCCTATATAAGATACTATCAGTACATTTCCTTTAGAAACGTTTTTGAGAGAGAAGTCACCATTCATATCTGTAATGGTTCCGTTACTGCTACCTTCCACTAATACACTGGCACCGATGATAGGTTCGTTAAGCCTTTGGTCTGTTACGGTGCCTTTGATGTTGATTTGCTGCGCATACACGAAACTGATACCGAGCAACAACATAGTAAGTAATGATGTTAGTTTTCTCATTGCATTTTATTTAAAGTTATACATAAGGTTATTATATTGCAAATGTATGTAAATGTAGTCGTCTGGGGTATGCATACTCCATTCATTTAGCATACATGTTTAATTCAGAAGAATATTTATTCCATTACTTCTTTGTGTCTTTTGACTTATTTTCGTTTATTTGTACTAAAACAGAACTAAGATGAAGCAATTAAGTCTAATATTTGTTATTTCCATTCTGATAAGTAGTTGTCCTTTGGCTTCGGTTCACGCCTTTTTCGATAAAGACATCCGTTTGTTGACGATGCAGGATGGATTGGCAGATAATACAATCACCTGTATATATAAAGATATAGATGGATTTATGTGGTTTGGAACAAGTAATGGATTGAGCCGCTATGATGGAAAAACTATTCAGAACTTTAAACCGATTGAATCATCTATCTCGATTTCTGCCATTGTGAGATTGTCTGATGACTACTTAGGTGTTATGTCTGATTCCACTCTTTATTGTTTTAATCGGAAGTTGGAGACTTTCGTTCCGTTGGTTTCTGATCATAATGGCAACAAGCTTGCCATTTCTCGTATATTACCTGCGGAACAATCTTTTTTCTGGGGTATATCAGGAAAAAGATTGTTATTATACCAATGGGAAGAATATCAGAATCAAGAGGGACAAACCTTTTCTGTCCGGGCGAAGTTACAAAAGGAGTTCACTATTTTAGGTGGAGAAGATGAAACCTTATCTGCGGTTTGTTATGATGGAGAAAACAAAAAGGCTCTGTGGCTGGTGAGCAATCGGGCTAACTTATTTCTGTTTCAACCGGACCGTCCGGAATCCTACCGGAAAATTTCATTGAGAGATGAGGCGCCGCTGCAAGTCACTTCTATTATGAATAGAGATGGCATTGTCTGGATTTCTACCATTATTAATGGCATTATTCGCTATCATGTAAAGACGGGATATGTCGACAATATTTCGTATGGAGGTGTGGGGAAACAGTCTCTTCTGTCCCATAGAGATGTTTATCAAACAATATTTATAGACAATAATCATTATTTGGCTGTGACATGGAGCGGTTATACGTTGCTGATAACGGACGAGAAACATCCTGAAGAATTGACTTCGGAGATTTACAACTATACCCATACGCAGATTCACCGGAATCTGGAAACTCGGATGATTTCTGCATATTATGATCCGAATGGCCTGCTTTGGATAGGTACTAATGGAGGAGGAGTGATGTATTCGGATTTGAGGTCACAGTTCTATAACCGTTATTCTCAAGAAAGACATAATGAAATTTGCAGTGTCGTAATGGATAACAATCGATATATGTGGTTGGCGACGTTTCATAAAGGGGTTATGCGAAGTGACACGCCATATACCAAAGGCGAGAAACTTCATTTCTCCAGAATGGATTTACCAGGTGGAAAGATAAGAGAAACGACGTTGTGTGCAATTAAAGATACTGAAGGAAATCTTTGGTTTGGAAATGTGGATGGTACGATAACTCGCTACGATAATAAGACTGGCAGGTTTGTAATTCATTCTCTATGGGTCGGTGGTATTGTCAACAAGTCTTCGGTCTGGGCTTTGTATATTGATCGTAATAATAGAATTTGGGTAGGAACGGAACAGGGGCTTTTGTTGTACGATTATAAAAAAGGTACATGTGTTAAGTTGCCGGTAGAACAGTTTTTGAATGAACAGCAGGCGTTGTTCGTACGTGCGATTGTTGAAACAAAAGATGGAACGATATGGTTGGGAACGGGGAATGCAGGAGTTTGCAGACTAGTGGAATCCGAATCCGGTATTATCTCTGTAAGCAATGGTTATGAACGAAGAAAGGGGTTGGAATATCATTCAGTACGTTCTTTATTGGCATCTTCAGACGGGAATCTGTATATCGGTTATATGGATGGTTTTGCTATTCTGAATCCACGGCAGGATAGTATCAGCGAATGTTATACGACAAACGATGGATTATGCAGTAATTTTATCGGTTGTATGGCGGAAGACGGTAAAGGGCATATCTGGTTGGGGAGTAATTCCGGTATTTCCCGGTATAGCCGTCATCAGCATCTTTTCTATAACTATTATATTTCAGGCAGTAACCGCTCCGCATTCTTTAGCGATGAGACTTTATTTTTTGGTAATAATCAAAGTCTGACCTATTTCAATCCTGATGAGATAGATGCTTATCCTGCTAATAGGCGGGTTCTGATTACTGGACTGGAAGTTGATAACCGTTTAGTTGGGATAGGGGAGGGAATCAATGACCAAGTTATACTTAATGAAGGAATTTCTTATACAAAACAGATTGTATTGAATAATAGTAATCGGGACTTTGCTTTAAACTTTAATAATCTGTCTTATTCAAACGAACAACAGAAATATAATTACCGCCTCTTGCCCTATCAGGAGAATTGGTTGGTATCCGATGGTGGAGAGAAAGCCTCCTATACCAATTTGCCTGCCGGAGATTATGTGTTTGAAGTGAAAAGTATATATCCCGACGGGCAAACAGGCCCGGTGACTTCATTGAAGATCGTTATTCTTCCTCATTGGAGTCATACTTTGTATTTCCGCCTCTTTATTTTGGCATTGTTGCTTGCGGGAATGGCCTACATGATAAGATTGATGAAGCTTCGCCAGAAGCGAATAGAATATGAGATGCAGATGAAACATGAATTGCTGACGGTCAATCTGGAACGCGAGAAAGAACGTCAGATACGTATGGAACGTGAGAATTTCTTCACAGGTGTTGCCCACGAATTACGTACTCCGCTGACATTGATACTAGCTCCCTTGCAGGAACTGATGAAACTTTGTAACCTGCCGGAGCCTTTTTGCAGGAAGTTGCAGGTTATGTACAAAAACGCAACATCGTTGCATACGTTGGTTGACCATTTGCTCTATGTACAGAAGATAGAGGCGGGAATGGTGAAACTTCAATTATCAGAAGTTGATCTTATCCGGTTGATAAGAAACGTGACCGACTCATTCCGGCAGATGGCGGAAATCAAAGGATTACGTTTTGAAATAAGCTGCCCTGAAGGGAAGCAACTGCTTTGGATAGATGAAAAAAAGATTTTCTCGGCTGTGCAGAACCTGCTATCCAATGCTTTTAAGTATACGCCGCAGGGAGGAAGCATCCTGCTTTCTGTCTCGCGCACCGTCAGAGATGGGCACGCCTATTGCCGAATTGCCGTCTCGGATACGGGTATAGGGATTGCGAGAGAATTACAGAAGCATGTTTTCGATTCTTTCATCACAGGAGATAATCATCCTGAATATTCTACAAAAATTGGAATCGGTTTGCATATTGTTAAACATACCATGGATTTACATCATGGTCTGGTAACGCTGCAAAGTGCTCCGGGACAAGGTGCTACCTTTGTGTTGTATATACCTGAAGGCAAAGAGCATTTTGTAAAAGACAGCTATGAATGGATGGATTGTCGGCCGGAAGAAACAAAATCAGACGATTTACCCGATATTCCTCTTTCTATTTCCGATGACGATACACAGGAGGCGTCTACTAAAAAGAGCTTGTTGATTATTGAAGATAATGAAGATGTCCGTGAATATATCTGTAGTCTGTTCAGTTCCCGATATATTATTTATGAGGCTGGCGACGGAGAAGAAGGAGTCCGTATAGCAAAAGAGCAATTGCCTGACCTGGTCATTTCGGATGTGATGATGCCTGTCAAGGATGGCTTTGCTTGTTGCCGGGAGATTCGCGGCCGACAGGAAACAGCGCATATTCCTATTCTGTTGCTGACAGCTAAGTCGGAAGATACTGATATTTTGCAAGGTTCCTATAGTGGAGCAGATGACTATATGATGAAACCTTTTAATCCGGAAGTACTGAAAACAAAAGTTGATAATCTGATTTTGCAGCGTGAACGACTGAAGCGGATTTATACCAAAGCGCTGATGCTGAAACAAACTACGGAAGAAGGAGAAAAAGAGGATGCCTTTTTGCGGCAGCTCGTTCATGTGATAGAAGCCAATCTCGCAAATGAGAATTTTAATGTGAAGATGCTTGCTGAACAATTGAATATGAGCCAGCCTACACTATACCGCAGGGTGAAACAGCGCAGTAATTTGTCCGTCATAGATATGATTCGCAGTATACGTATAAGTAAGGCGGCTTCGTTGATTATGGAAAACCGGTACTCTATTCAAGAGATATCCGAGATGGTCGGATATTCCGATACTCGTACTTTACGCAAACACTTTACGGAGCAGTTTGGAGTGTCTCCTTCCAAGTATATGGGAGAGAAGTAGAAGGCATGGACCGAAAATTTCTTTTGCATGAATATATTAGATTCATGTTGGTACTGTTTTGAGCTAAATGGTGATATTTTCGTTCTACAATGAAGTTTAAAAACGTATAATTATCTACCACCTTGCACTTTTGCTACTTATTATTTTGATATATAGAGGATTAGTAGAGTGCAAGATAGGGTGGAAGATAGTGTAAGATGCGGTTATCTTGCACTATCAAAAAAGTCAAAAAAGGACTATAGTAAATAATAAAAAGTACGTAGCAATTTGCAGAATATATGGGTAGAATACTTTGTTCATATAGGCGAACATGATGTTTTCCTATAGTGAAACAAAGTGTTTACTATAGAGAAACAAAGTGTTTTAAGGCTTCGAACACTTTGTTTCAAGCCTGCGAACACTTTGTTCAAGTGCTCGAAACAAAATTAAACTGCCGTAGAAATCATCCGGTAAGTAATCACCGAAAAAAAGAGTGCAAGATAATCGCATCTTACACTATCTTCCACCCTATCTTGCACTCTACTAATCCTCTATATATCAAAATGATAAATAGCGAAAGTGCAAGGTGGAAGATAATTATACCTTTTTAAACTTTATAGTAAGGTAACTGGAATGAAATAAATATTTCATTCATTTCCGTACCAAAATGATCAAGGAGACAGAATGATTAGTAAATTTGCAGGATTACAAATCAATATTATAAAGTTTTAGCTTGTTGTATAAAGTCTTTCGGTCAATATTCAGCAATTGCGCAGCCTTGCTCTTATTATTTCCGGTTTGGCGCAATGCTTCCAAAATATGCTCTTTTTCGGTCTCTTCGTTGCGTAATGCGATACTCGTGGTGCAAAATGCCGGAGTTTCCAGAAGTTCGGTTCCCAGTTCAAGGAGAGTGATAAAACTGCCTTGTGCTAGTAAAGTCGCTCTTTTGACAATGTTCTTCATTTGGCGTAGATTACCCGGCCAGTGATAATTGAGTAGAGCTTGTGATGCTTTCGCATCAAAGCCGATTAGCTGTTTATCCAGTTCCTTGTTTGCCTGATCGAGGAAGAAGTTGGCAAAAAGCAGGATATCCTCTTTCCGTTCTTTCAGGTCGGGCATCCGAAGGGTAAATTCATTGATACGATGATAAAGGTCTTCACGAAAAGTACCTTTTTCAATGGCTTGTTCCAGATTCTCATTGGTGGCAGACACCAGACGAATATCTACCGATATCTCCTGTGTAGAACCTACCGGACGTATTTTTCTCTCTTGCAAGGCTCGGAGCAGTTGTATCTGTACCTCATAACTAAGGTTACCGATTTCATCCAAAAAGATAGTACCACCGTTGGCTGCAACGAAGGCTCCGGTCTTATCCGTGAGAGCACCCGTAAACGATCCTTTTACATGACCGAAAAATTCGGAGGCGGCCAGTTCTTTGGGGATAGAACCACAATCTACGGCAATAAACGGTTTGTCATTTCGTTTACTAAGCTGATGGATACGATGTGCTACATATTCTTTTCCCGTTCCGCTGGAGCCGTTGATAAGTACGGACATATTGGTAGGAGCTACCAGTCCTACATAATTATAGAGTTGTTTGGCGGCATCGCTTTCTCCTTCCAAATAGGTATGACGATTTTCTGTTGAATCTTTGGAGGGAGTGGAAGGACTTTTCTTGGAAGAAGATTTAACGACGTTATGAGTACCCGTATCTTTTCCTGCCTGTAGGGCTTCAGAGATTTTCTTCAGCAACTCCTCCGGATTCACCGGTTTGGCGACATAATCCCGAGCTCCCAGTTTCATCGCTTGCACGGCAGATTGTATATCTGCATAACCAGTCATGATAATCAGAGGAATATCCATGCCTTGTTCATTCATCCATTTCAGCAAATCAATGCCTTCGTGGTCGGGAAGCCGTAGATCAGACAAAATCAGATCGACGTTTTGGCTTTCGATATGTTTCCGGGCGCGTGCAATATTGCTCACTGACGACACTTCAAACCCTTTCTTGCCTAACCAGGTTTTTAGCATCATTCCAAAAGTAATATCATCTTCAACGATCAATATGGATCTCATCATATCAAGTTTTGATTCTTTTAAGTCACAAAGGTAAGAGGTTTTGGGCGAAAGTGGTATATTTGCAAACTTAAATTAAATAAAAGTGTTATGAAAAAGATTCTATTGATAATATTAACCATATCGTTTTGTGGACTTACTGCCTGCAAAATTGGAACAAAAAAAGGAGGAGACATGGATAAAGAAACGTTGGTAAAGATTGAAACAACTTTAGGAGACATTGAGGTGAAACTGTACAATGAGACACCGAGACATCGTGATAATTTTATCAAACTGGTGAAGGACGGAGT